>Ga0308417_1000825_pt1 | contig 21637 bp, 16 predicted proteins | sample HotsprSampleOS65_FD_203528 | JGI IMG/M metagenome (GOLD analysis project Ga0308417, IMG submission 203528) | Hot spring phototrophic mat microbial communities from Octopus Spring, Yellowstone National Park, Wyoming, United States - 20090730_OS65 ... | reverse complement strand
AGTGACTCTGGCGAGAACGGGTCCGCTGGTCGGCCTGTGGCTTGAGGACATCGACGGCGATGGCGACCGCGACATCCTGGCCGTCGGCCCGGCCACCGCCGGCTGGTGGCGGAATCAGCGGCGCAGATAGGCGTCCTCGCCCCGGATCCAATCCTCGCGCACCGGGGTAAAGACGTCGATGGCGAGGCTGTCGTCGAGGGCTCGAACCTGGTGCACGGCCTCCGAGGGAATGACCAGAGCCTGCCCCGCCTCAAGAGGCTGCTCGCGCCCGTCGATGGTAAACAGCAGCCGGCCTTGCTCGAGCAGCGTGATCTGCTCGTGGGGATGGCTGTGTTCGGGCACCACCGCGCCTTTTTTGAGAAAGAGCCGCCCGATGGTCAACTTCTTTCCATGAATGACCTGCCGGGCGATCAGCGGATTGAGCTGTTCTTTTTCGATCTGGCTCCAGTCGTGTAGCTGCATTGTCGCGGTATTGTATCATGAGGTTTCAACTTGAGGCTGGCATAAGGAGAGCCGCATGAAGGGCGTGGTTTTGGCGGGAGGGAGCGGCAGCCGCCTGTACCCGCTCACGAAAATCACCAACAAGCATCTGCTGCCGGTCTATGACCGGCCGATGATTTACTACCCGATCCAGACGCTGGTCGAAGCCGGGATTCGCGACATCCTGATCGTCACCGGAGGCAAGAATGCGGGCGACTTCCTCCGGCTGCTCGCCAACGGGCGCGAGTTCGGCCTCACCCACCTGGACTACACCTACCAGGAGGGAGAGGGCGGCATCGCCGAGGCGCTCAGTCTGGCCGAGCATTTCGCCGACGGCGAACGCATCTGCGTGATCTTGGGCGACAACATCATCGAAGGGAGCATCCGCGGGGCCGTGGAGGACTTCCGGCGCCAGGAGCGCGGCGCCAAGATCTTGCTCAAACAGGTGGAGGACGCCGAACGCTTCGGCGTGGCCGAGATCGACGGCGACCGGATCATCGGCATCGAGGAGAAGCCCAAGCGGCCGAAGTCCAACTATGCCGTCACGGGTATCTACATGTACGACGAGACGGTCTTTGAAAAGATCAGCCGGCTGGTCCCCTCGGCGCGAGGCGAACTGGAGATCACCGACGTCAACAACGCCTACATCCGCGAAGGAACGATGACGTTCGCCTATTTGGAAGGCTGGTGGACCGACGCCGGCACCTTCGACTCTCTGCTGCGCGCCAACAACCTGGTGGCGCAAAGCAGGGCCAAGCGGAGACAGGCGGAGGCGGCGCCGCTTGTAGTCGGAGGGGTGTGCGATGACGTCTGAGACGGCCGCGACGATGGCGACGGAGGCGCAGATCCGCATTCCGGTGTGCGAGAGAGGGCTTGGCGCGGTCATCCTGGCTCCGGATTCGCGGGAGCTGATTCGCGGCGTCCGCCTGGCGCCCCTTTCTCTCTATCCGGACGACCGCGGCTGCTTTCTCGAGGTCGCGCGAATGGGCCTCGGGCTCGTCGCCGAATTCCCGCTCGAGACGACCCAGATATCCGCAGCGCTCAACTATCCCGGCGTCATCAAGGCGTTCCACTATCACCTGCTTCAAACCGACGTCTGGGTCCCGGTGGCCGGCATGCTTCAAGTGGCGCTCGTCGACCTGCGCCCGGCCTCGCCCACCTTCGGCGCTCGGAACACGCTCTATGTCGGTTCGATGCGGCCGTGGCAGATCCTGGTGCCGCCCGGCGTCGCTCACGGCTACAAGGTCATCGGAACCGAGTCGGCCTTCCTGGTCTATCTGACCAACCGGTTCTATAATCCGGCCGACGAGGGCAGAATTCCCTACAACGATTCGCGCATCAACTACGACTGGGAAACGCAGCACAAATGAAGATTTTGGTCACCGGCGGGGCGGGCTTTATCGGCTCGGCCTTCGTCCGATTGTCGCTCGCCGACCGAGGCGACGTCCGGATCGTCAATCTGGACAAGTTGACTTACGCCGGCAACCTCGAGAACCTGGTCTGCGTCGCGGAGGATCCCCGCTACCGCTTCGTTCGCGGCGACATTTGCGACGCCGAGCTGGTCGACCGCCTGGTTGCGGAAGAGCGCCCGGACGCGCTCATCAATTTTGCCGCCGAATCACACGTCGATCGCAGCATCCTGTCGCCGGAGCCGGTCTTCGAGACGAACCTGAAGGGCACCTTCACCTTGCTCGAAGCGGCGCGGCGCCGCGGGGTCGGTCTGTTCGTACAAGTCTCCACTGACGAGGTCTACGGCAGCCTCGAGCCGCCGAAGGAGGCCGACGAATCCTATCCGTTGCGGCCGAGCAGTCCGTATTCGGCATCCAAGGCGGGTGCGGATCTGCTGGCGCTCTCCTACTGGACTACCTACCGCCTTCCCGTGATCGTCACGCGCGCCTCCAACAACTACGGCCCGTACCAGTTTCCCGAGAAGCTCATCCCGCTGATGATCTCCAACGCGCTCGAGGACAAAGCGCTGCCGATTTACGGCGACGGCCTCCAGGTGCGCGACTGGCTCTATGTGGACGACCACTGCCGGGCGCTCTGGGCGGTGGTGGAACGGGGCCGGCCGGGCGAGATTTACAACATCGGCGGCAGTTGCTCGCTGGCCAACCGCGAGGTGGTGCTGCGCATTCTTCGCGCCCTCGGCAAGCCGGAAAGCCTGATCGTGCCGGTGGCCGACCGTCCCGGCCACGACCGCCGGTATGCGCTCTCGAGCGCCAAGATCACGGCCGAGACCGGCTGGCGTCCTCAGATCGCCTTCGAGCCCGGGCTTGAGGCCACGATTCGCTGGTACCAAGAGAATCGGGACTGGGTCGCAAGGGTCAAGTCCGGCGAATACCGTACCTATTACGCCCGAAACTACGAAAACCGGGAGGCTGAGCTCGGCCGCCTCCGGCAGTGAGGCCGTTCAGCCCAGTTGCACCTCGACGGAGACGGTGGGGTCGCCCATCTGGTAGTCCAGCTTGAAGCCGAGCTTCTCACAGACGTGAATCATGGCGGCGTTCTCCGGATGGATCTCAGCCGTCAGCCGCCTGACACCCTCCTGCCGCGCCACCTCGAGCAGGCGCCGCAGCATTTCGGTTCCCAGGCCTTTGCCTTGAGCGGCGTCGCTGATCACCACGGCGAACTCGGCCTCCTCGGGCGCCTGCAAGCGGTTGAATCGCGCCACGCCGAGGATTTCAAGCAGACCCGTTTGCGGGTGTTTCCGTTCGGCCACAAGCGCCATCTGCCGGTCATAGTCGATGAAGCAGATTCGGGTGAGCCGCTCGTGGGCGATGCGCTGGGTCAGGTGGAGCATCTCCAGGTAGCGAAAGTAGACCGTGCGCTCCGACAGCGTTTCGTGGAAACGAACCATGTAGGGCTCGTCCTCCGGACGAATCGGCCGGATGGTGACTTCAGCGCCATCCTTGGTGACGACCCGGAAGACGTACTGCGTCGGATACGGTCGTATCGCCGGCTTGGGGAGTTCGGCTTCACTCATCGTCGGCTCGTGAAGAACGACGCGCGCGTCGAGCGCCAGCAGGCCCTCCGGCGAGGCCAGCAACGGATTGATGTCAATCTCCTTGATCCACGGCTGCTCGACCACGAGCTGGCTGAAGCGGACGAGCAGCGCCTCAAGCGCCGCCAGATCCACGGGACGGAGGCCGCGAACTCCCTTGAGCGCGGTGTAGATCCTCGTCTGCTCCATCATGCGTCGGGCTAGCGTCGTGTTGAGCGGCGGCAAGGCCAGCGCGCGGTCCTGAAAGACCTCCACGAGCTGGCCGCCCAGGCCGAACAACAGCACCGGACCAAATTGCGGATCGATCGTGCTGCCGATGATCAACTCGTAGCCGAAGACCTGGATCATCGGTTGCACCGTCACGCCCATGAAATCGTCTGGGCTTGCTCGTCGGCTGACCGATTCCTGAATCGCCTCGAAGGCTGCGCGAACCGCCTCGGCGTTCTTCAGGTTCAGGTGTACGCCGCCGACGTCGGTCTTGTGCGTGATGGTCTCGGAGTGCAGCTTCAGCACCACGGGATAGCCGATCTCGGCCGCGGCGGCGACAGCCTCCTCGGCCGTGGCCGCCAGGCGTGAGGGCACTGTGGGAATGCCGTAGGCGGCGAGCACCTGTTTGGACTCGTGCTCGGAGAGAAGCGTCCGGCCCGAAGCGCGCACCTGGCGGACGATGGCCTCGGCCTGTCTGCGGTCTGCCCCAGCGCCGTCGGCAAAAATGGGTGTCTCATACAGAGCGCGGAGGTTGTACGTGTAGCCCCACATGTATTGGAAGGCGCGCGCGGCCGTGTCCGGATATGGGAAGGTCGGGATGTTGGCCGCATTGAGGATCCGCACGCCGGCGGCGACCTCCGCGCCGCCCATCCAGCTGGCCAGCACCGGTTTGTCCAGCCGACTGTAGTTCTTCAGCAGCTCCGCCGTGCCGGTGGCGTCCGTCATCGCCTGCGGCGTCAAGATGACCAGCAGTCCGTCGCTGTTGGGGTCGCCTGCGGCCACCTCGAGCGCCTTGGCATACCGCTCGGCATCGGCGTCTCCGAGAATGTCGATCGGGTTGCCGCGGCTCCAATGGCGGGGCAGAAACTTGTTCAGCTCCTCGATCGTGGCCGGGCTGAGTTCGGCGAGCTCGCCCCCGGCGGCGATCAAGGCGTCGGTGGCGAGCACGGCGGGACCGCCGGCGTTGGTCAGAATCGTCATGCGCGGCCCCTTGGGGCGCGGCTGTTTGGCCAGGACTTCGGCGGTATAGAACAGATCGGAGATGTTGTTGACTCGGATCACCCCGGTGCGACGGAAGGCGGCGTCCAGCACGGCGTCGGAGCCGGTCATCGCGCCGGTATGGGAGGCGGCGGCCTTGCCTCCGGCCGTGGTCCGCCCCGCTTTGATGACGATGATCGGCTTCGACAGCGCCACCTCGCGCGCCGCCGACAAAAATGACCGGGCGTCGCCCACCGACTCCATGTAGATCAGAATGCTGCGTGTCCGGGGATCGTTGCCGAGGTAATCGATCAGGTCTCCCCAGCCGACATCCACCATGGAGCCGATGGAGATGAAGGCGCTGAAGCCGACCAGTTCCTGAAAGCTCCAGTCAAGCACCGCCGTGCAGAGCGCCCCGCTCTGACTGATGAAGCCGACGTTGCCCGGCCGGGCCATGCCCGCCGCGAACGTCGCATTGACGCCCGTGGGCGGCGACATCAAGCCGAGACAGTTCGGACCGATGATCCGCATGCCGAACCGGCGGGCTTCCGCCAGAAGCTGCCGCTCGAGCTCGGCGCCCTCCGGACCGAGCTCTTTGAAGCCGGCGGAGATCACGATGGCGCCCTTGACTCCGGCCTCGCCGCACTCGCGGATGACGCCCGGCACGAGCGGCGCGCGCGTCACCACGACCGCCAGGTCGACCTCAGCGGGCACGTCCTTGATGGTTTTGTAAGCCTTGATGCCGAGTACGCTCGCCCGGTTCGGGTTGACGGGGAAGACCGCGCCGCCAAACGGCGTGCTGATCAAGTTCCACAGCGTCGTGCGGCCGACCGAGCCGGGCGCCTCGGTCGCGCCGATCACGGCGATGTTCTTCGGCCGGAAAAAAACGTCTAAGGGGTGCGGCCGGGCCTGATAGATGTTGTGGGCGGTTTCCGTGCCGAGCTTTCCGGGCCTGGATGTCGCTGTCCCCATGGTCTTTTGCCTCGTTCCAAACTACCATCATCGCTGTTTTCGGCAATCGCCAGCAACTCCTGTATCGGACATGAAACTCTGGAATCTCCGTCGCTAGAGGGGGTCAGAGAAAGAAGGGTGTGCTCGGTGAGGCCTGCGCGCCTAGCTGGGTCACGATGCCGGACGGGGCCCCGGAAAAGGCTGGGGACGAGGTCACAGGCCGTGACCTCGTCCCAACCCCGTAAGCCGAAGACCGCCGGCGATTAGAAACTCAGCCGCAGGCCGAAGCGGAACTGACGCTCCGAGGGCGTGGCAAGCGCCGTCAGCGTGCTCGTAATCGAAGAAAAGTTGTTCAGCGCCCGAATCGTGCCGTCCGGATTCAACGACATTGCGGCCACATTGGCGGCCGGGTTGGCGAACTTCGGCGTGTTGGTGACGTTGAACGCCTCGGCTTTGAACTCCATCTTCCAGCGCTCGCCGAGCGTGAAGGTGCGGAAGAGGCTCAAATCCACGTTCCACAACCCGGGGCCGCGCATGGTGTTGCGGCCGGTCGTGCCGAAGCGGAGGCCCCTCGGCTGAGCGAAAGCGAGCGGATCGAACCAGGTTTTGTTCGGGCCGATCTCGCCGATTCGGGCCACCTTGCCCGGCTTGACCTGGTCGGCCGTCTGGGTGGTGCCCGGCATGTTCAGCTCGGCGCCGGAGGCCAGCACAGTAAACGGCAGGCCGGTGTATGCCGCAAAAGTCCCGTTCGTCTGCCATCCGCGCGCAAGCCACGACGCCGGACCGGACTGCGCCCAAGTCTTGCCGGGACCGAACGGCAACTCGTAAACGAAGCCCATGGTGAACATGTGCGTGCGGTCGTAGCCCGCTACGGCGCGGTTGCGGCGCAGCGCCGGCCCCCAGTTGGTGAGCGGCATGCCGGCCCAGCCCGTGTCATCCGTCCAGTTGATTGTCTTCGACCAGGTGTAGGCGCCCTTGAGGAAGAGCCCGCGGCTGAACTGGCGGTTGATCGCCGTCTGGAGGCTGTGGTAGTTACCGCTGATTCAGCCGTCCCACATCAGCGCCGCGATGCGCCGGCCCTGGGTGGCCGCCAACGGACGGCCGGCCGGGCCGCCGCCCGGAGGCGCGGCGTTGATGTCTCTGTCGGCGAGCTGGTGCACCGTTTGCGTGCCGACATAGGCCACCGAGGTGACGATGTCGTAGACGAGGCGGCGCTCCAGCGTAAAGTTCCAGGACTGAATATAGCCGCGGTTAAGCCGGCCGGCCCAGGGGCTGCGCGGCCCCATGTCGACCGTGGGTGGTAGCTCGATGACGCCACGGCTGACGTCAGGGAGCGGGATGGCTGGGATGCCGAGCTCGAGTGGGCGAACTGCCACGTACGGGGAGGCCGACGGGAAGCTGGCCCCGATGGTCGCCGGATAGAGGCCGCGGAGCGGGCGGGAGAACGGGAGCGGGTCATAGGTGATCCCGTAGCCGCTGCGGAGCACGGTGTTCTCGGTGATGCGCCAGGCAAAGCCCACGCGCGGCGCAAACAGCCGCTTGCTGACCTTGATGTCCACGTTGTCGGGGTTGCCTCCCAGGCGGCCGAGCTTCACCAAGTTCGTGGCCGGATCCCAGCGCTCAAGGCCGCGGTCACGACGGGTGATCAGCGGGTAGTACTCGTAGCGCAGGCCGAGGTTGAGGGTCAGATTGCGCGTCACCTGCCAGCGATCCCGGATGTACCAGCCGAACTGCCACTCCCGATTGGTCATTTCGAAGAATTGCACGGCCTTGGTCATCAGCGTCGGCATGCCGAGCAGGAATCCTGCATACTGATTCAGGTAGTTCGCCGTGTACCCTCGTGCGCCTGTGATGTCACCGCCGAACTCGATATAGCCGCGCGGTCCGTTGCTGATTTCGGGCTGCCAGTGGTCCAGATGGTACCGCACGACATCAAAGCCCCAGCCCACCTCGTGAGGACCGCGGATATGCGTGGCATTAGTGGTGTAGGTATAGGCCCGCTCCCTGCGGAACAACGGCTGCCAGCCATAAATGTTGCCCCAACTGCTGAAGCCGTGAACGATCGTAGGCATTCCGCTGTAACAGGCTCCCTGAGCTGCCGGGGGGCAGGCCTTCTTGACCTGTTCGGCGCCGCCGGCGAAGCCGGTCACGATCGGATCGTTGGTATTCGGGATGCCCCACACCTCGGAGCCGATGTTCTTGCCGTGGTCGGGCCCGACAACGGACTGGTCGAACTTGGTGTAACCGAACGTGGAGTCGAGCACCAAGGTTGGCGACAGCGTCCACGTGTGACCGAGCGTAATGATGTTGACGTTCGTGTCGCCCGTGCCGACGCCGGCTCGGCTCAGGCCCAAGCCGCCCACCTCGCCCAAAGCGAACTTCGAGCTGACCGGGGCGTCCATCCGGCTGTACTTGCCGAAGATGGCCAGCGCCGACCGGGGATTCCAGTTGATCTTGGCGTCATAGTTCTTGCGGTCGAGCTTCTCCGTGCCGGAGTTGAAGTAATTGCTCAGCGTCCCCAAAGAAACGCCCGGCAGGTTCGGCAACGGCGCCTTCTCCTGGATGCGCCGGCTGATCGGGCTGATGCGCGCCGCCGGGATGCGGTTTTCGGCGAAAGGCAAGCGTCCGGTGCCGTCGGGATTGCCCGTCAACGGGTCGTAGAGGGTGACCGGCAAACCGCTGAAGTTTCCGGCGCGAATCGCCTCGGTGGGCACCGAGAAGGGCGACGGCGAGATGCCGGCGCGCTCGAGCGTCGCCTCAAAGCTGCCGAAATAGAACAGCTTGTCCTTAATGATTGGGCCGCCCAGCGTGCCTCCAAAGATGTTAAAAATCGATTTCGCCTTGCTGCGGTCCGGCGGCAGGGAGAAGTTGCGCGTGCGCAGGCGCTGGTTGTCGTGGTAGTGAAACAGCACGCCGCGGAGCTCGTTGGTGCCGCTCTTGGTGGCGACGGTAACGGCGGCGCCGCCCGCCATGCCCTGCTCGGCGTCGAACGAGCCGGTCGTAATGTTGACCGTATCGATCGATTCATCTGGCGGCACATAGACCATGTGGTGCGGCAGCCAGATGAAGACGTTGGTGGCGCCGTCGACACGGGCGTTATTGTTGTTGCGCGGCGTGCCGTTTATGTTCGTCGTGAGAGCGCGGGCCGGCGTGTCCACGACCGCGTTCTGGAAGTTCGCCGGAGTGGCCCCCGGCACCAGGTTGATCAAGCTCTGTAAAGTTGCGGTAGTTGGCCAGCGGAAGATTCGTGATCTCCCGGCTGGTGATCTCGGCACGGACGTCGGACTTGTCGGTTTGCAAGATGGCCGCGGCGGCGGTGACGGTGACCTGTTCGGTAATGGCGCCGACCTCCAGCCGCAGGTCCGCACGGGTGACGGCGTTGATCGTTACCAAAACGTTTTCTCGGGTAAAGGTACGGAAACCCGTGGCCGTGACGCGCAGCTCGTAATTTCCCGGAAGCACGTTGACCAGAGAATACCGGCCAGCAAGGTCCGTCGTGGTCTCCCGGGTGAGTCCGGTCTCTTTACTGACGATGGTGACTGTGGCGTTGGGCACAACGGCGTCGCTTTGGTCGACGACGGTGCCGACGATGGAGCCGTAGAGAACTTGCGCTTCGGCCGGTCGCACGGAGCAAAGTAAGGCGCAAAGCGCTAAGGTGACAGCAATTGGTCGCCTGGCAATCTCCTAAATTGCTGAGACGTAAATTCCTTCACCCACCCTGGGGTAGGGAACCACTAGACCCCTACTCCTGCCCAAATTTTAGGCGCAGGTGGTCTCATTGTCAATATGTCTTCGCTTGAATCCGGGCGCCGCGAGGCTTCATCGGTCTGGAATTGCCATCCCCTAACCGCAAGAACCGACATGGCACTACCTACACGACCGCCCACGGCGGATTCAAATGTAAAAAGTCAAAAAAGCACCGACACGCCGCGAGCCACGGGCATCCCGGCAGCCTGCCTCAGGGACGAGGATTTTCCGAGTGGGCAGGCGCGCACCGATTCGCTCAGCGTTCGTAACGCAGGGCGCGTCGCCGCTCCTGCCGCTCGAAGGCGAGTTCGATGAGCCGGTCGAGCAACTGCGGAAAGTTTAAGCCGCTCGCCTCCCACATCTTCGGGTACATGCTGATCGAGGTAAAGCCGGGAATGGTGTTAATCTCGTTGATGAAGAGTCTTCCGGTAGAACGCTCGAGCAGGAAGTCGACGCGGGCCATGCCCTCGCATTCAATCGCTCGATAGCACGCCAGAGCGAGGGCCCGCACCTGGTCGGTCATCTCCGGACTGAGCTCGGCCGGCACGCGAAACTGGGCCTCATCGAGCAGATACTTGTCCTCGTAGTCGTAAAATTCGCGCGAGGGTAGGATTTCGCAGGGCAGGGAAGCGGCGGGCTGGTCGTTGCCCAGCACGGAGCATTCGATCTCGCGCGCGTCGATCGCGCGCTCGACGATGATCTTGCGATCATAGCGGGCAGCCAGCTCGAGCGCCGCCCTCAGCGAGCCGGGCTCCTTCACCTTCGAGATACCCACCGACGAGCCCAGATTCGCGGGCTTGACGAAGAGCGGGTAGGAGAAGGCTTCGGGTTCGATCTCACCGAGGCGGCCGCGCGGGACGACCTGCCAGTCTACCACCGGGAGGTTCCGTTCGCGGCACAGCCGCTTCATGACGTCTTTGTCCATTCCTGCGGCGGAGGCCAGCACACCCGCGCCGACATAGGCCAGATCGGCCAGCTCGAGCAGCCCTTGCACGGTGCCGTCCTCGCCGAAGGTGCCGTGCAGGACCGGGAACACCACGTCGATGTCCGGGTTGGCGCCGGGCTCGGGGAGGATGGGCCGCGGCTGCCAGCGGCCCTGCTTGGTGATGAAGAACTCCATCACCTCGTAGCGGCTGCGGTCGAGGCCGGCCAGGATCGAGTGCGCCGACCGGATCGAGATCTCATGCTCGCCGCTGCGGCCCCCGTAGACGACCGCCACGCGCCGTTTCATAGGATTCGCTTCCCCATCGCCGACATGATCAGCTCGACGGCGAGCGTCGCCGTCCGATTGGATTCGTCCATGATGGGGTTTACCTCGACGACCTCCATGGAGACCAGCAGCCCGGCATCGCAGAGGACCTCCATGACCAGGTGAGCCTCGCGATAGGTCAGTCCGCCGCGGACCGGGGTGCCCACGCCGGGCGCCTCTTGCGGCTCGACCGCGTCCATGTCCAGCGAGACATGGATGCCGGCCGTACCGTTACCCGCAATCGCGATCGCCTCGCGGATCACCGCCAGCACCCCGCGCTCGTCGATGTGGCGCATGGTGAAGGCCTTGACGCCCGAGCGGCGCACGTGCGGCTTTTCGAGCTGGTCGACATCCCGCACGCCGACCAGCGCGACGTTGTCGGCCTCCACAAGGGGCGCAAACCCCGCCAGGTGCGTCAGGGCGCGCGGCCCCAGGCCGACGCAGCAGGCCAGCGGCATGCCGTGCACGTTGCCGGAAGGGCTCGTCTCCGGCGTGTTCATGTCGGCGTGGGCGTCCACCCAGATGAGGCCGACCTTGCGCTGCTCGCGCCGCAAGTGACGGGCGACGCCCGCCACCGTCCCCACCGCCACGGAGTGGTCTCCGCCGAGAACCAGGGGAAAGATGCCGCCGGCAAGCGCCGTTTCGACCTGCTGCGCCAGCCGCTTGCAGGTGCGGGCGATCTGCGCGAGGTACCGCGCTTGCTCGCGCCCCATGGGTGAGGCCTCAGGCTGGTCGACGGCCACGTTGCCGAAATCGGTGACTTCGTAGCCGAGCTCTGCCAGGCGTTGGTTGAGGCGCGCCACGCGGATCGCCGAGGGGCCCATATCCACGCCGCGGCGGCCGGCGCCCAGGTCGAGCGGCACACCGATGATGCCCACACGAGCCGGCCGCATCCCTCAGGGCCTCGTGCGGTAGAGCATGCGCGGGAAGGCGATGGTTTCCCGGACGTGCTCCACGCCGCACATCCAGGCGACAAAGCGTTCGATTCCCATGCCGAAACCGGAGTGCGGCACGGTGCCGTACTTGCGCAGATCGATGTACCAGTCGAAGGCCTCGCGCGGCAGCCCGTGCTGTTCGAGCCGCTCGAGCAGCAGATCGAGCCGGTGAATGCGCTGGCCGCCGCCGACGATCTCGCCGTAGCCCTCGGGCGCAATCACGTCCACGCCCAGCACCACCTCCGGCCGGTCCGGATCGGGCTCGAAATAAAAGGCTTTGATAGAGGCCGGAAAACGGTCCACCATGACGGGGCGATCGAAGGCCTCACCGAGCAGGGTCTCGTCGGGCGCGCCGAAATCGCCGCCCCATTCGATCGCGCTGCCTTTCTCCTGTAGCAGTTTCACCGCTTCGTCGTAGCTGATGCGCGCGAATGGCTTCCGCACGCGCTCCAGCCCGGCGGTGTCGCGTTCGAGCACCGCCAGCTCCCGGCGCCGATTCTCGAGCACGCGCCCGACGACGTAGACGATCAGATCCTCGGCCAGATCCTTGATGTCCTCGAGCGTGGCATAGGCGACCTCCGGCTCGACCATCCAGAACTCGGTGAGGTGGCGGCGGGTTTTGGAGCGCTCGGCGCGAAACGTGGGGCCGAAACAGTAGACCTTGCCGAAGGCCATGGCGGTGGCCTCGTTGTAAAGCTGGCCGGACTGGGTCAGGTAGACCACGCCCTCGTCGAAGTAGCGGGTCTCAAACAGCGTGGTGGTGCCCTCGCAGGCCGCCGGCGTAAAGATCGGCGTATCGACCAGCGTGAAGCCCCGGCTGTCCAGGTACTCCCGGATCGCGCGCACGACCTCGTGCCGCACGCGCAGAATCGCATGCTGGCGGCGGCTGCGGATCCATAGGTGGCGGTGATCCATGAGGAACTCGACGCCGTGCTCCTTCGGCGTGATCGGGTAGGGGTCCGACTCGGGAACGCGCTGGATGAGCTCGGCCGCCTCCACGTCCAGCTCATAGCCGCCCGGCGCCCGCTCGTCGGCTCGCACTTTGCCGGTGACGATGAGTGACGATTCCTGCGTCAAGTCCCTGAGCATCTCAAAGGTCTCCTCCGGCAGCGCGCTCTTGACCGCTACGCACTGAATGATCCCTGTGCCGTCGCGCACCAGCGGGAAGATGATCTTGCCGGAGCGGCGCAGGTTGTAAAGCCAGCCCGGGATCTGGACGGTCTCGCCCACATGCCGGCCGGCTTCGGCAATCGTGATGCGCTTCATCGCTCGTTCTCCAGCCGCTCGAAAACCTCGAGCACGCGCCCGAGCGGATCGCGCATGCCCTCGACCTCGCGCAGCTCGAGCAACAGCGGATACTGCCCGTCCACGGATCGAAGCAGTTGCATCGTCTTGTTCCAGTCGATGGTGCCGCCCGGATCGAGATAGGGGAACAGATGGGCGTCGCGCTTGCCGTCGTTGTTGTGCACGTGGGTGGAGCGGATGCGCGCCTTCATGTTCTCGAACGCCGCCTCGACGCCTTCCATCATGTGGGCATGACCGGTGTCGAAGCAGTAGCCGAGATTCAGGTGGGTCGTCTCGAGAAAATAGTTCAACCGCTCGGAGGTGCTGAACTGGTTGGGAATGTTCTCGAGCAGGATTTCGACGCCGCGTTGCGAGGCGAAGACCTTGAGGTCTTCGAGCGCGGTGAAGGCCGCCTCCATCTTCCGCTCCTCCCACTCCTCGCCCGAAACGCCGATGTGCTGGATCAGATACTTGTAGGGGATCTTCTCGGCGATCTCCAAGGCGCGCTTGATCTCGTCGACCATGGCGATGCGCCGGGGCTTGGACGTCTCAGTGATGTTGATGACGGCCTGCGGGCCGGAGCGGCCCCAGGCGTCGTCGGTGTACATGGGCGCATGCATCGACCAGACGCGGAGCTCGGAGTCGCGAAACCAGTGAGCCAGCTCGTTGATCTGCGCGCGATTGCGGTAATCCAGGCTCTGGCGCGCACAGAAGATCTCGATCGCCGGAATGCCGGCCTTCCAGATCCGATCCAGCCAGACAGTGGTCAGTCGGTGATTAACGAACAGGTGCGTGGATAGGACATGCTCCATTGTCGGCACTCGCTTCAGTAGCCGGCCGCTTTACCGTGACCGCGCCGGTCGGTGGCGCCTTCCAGCCAACCCTCGCCTGCCCGCACCGCCTCGACCAGGGCCACATTCTCGATCCGACTGAGGCGATGTCCGCGGCGGCCGAGTAGCTCGAGCGTGTCCGGCGAAAAGCCGTCCTCTACGAACAAGGTGTCCGGCTTCCACTGGTGATGGAAACGCGGCCGGTCGACGGCGTCCTGAATATTCATTGTAAAGTCCACGACGTTCAGCAGCACCTGAAGGACGCCGTTGATGATGCGGGAGCCGCCCGGAGCGCCGAGCACCAGAAAGAGCTTCCCGTCGCGCACGACGATGGTCGGCGTCATCGACGACAGGGGGCGTTTGCCGGGCTCGATGGCGTTGGCTTCCCCCTGGATGAGGCCGAACATGTTGGGCGTTCCGGGTTTGACGGAAAAGTCGTCCATCTCGTTGTTGAGCAGGAAGCCCAAGCCGGGCGCCGTTACGCCGCTGCCGAAGGCGCCGTTGATCGTGTAGGTCAAGGCAACCGCGTTGCCTTCCGGATCGACGATGGACAGATGCGTCGTCTCGCCGCTTTCCGGCTCCATTTCGGCGCCCGGCCGCACCTGTTCACTCGGCGTGGCGCGCTCCGGATCGATCGAGCGGCGGCGCCGGGCGAGGTAGCCCGAATCGAGCAGCCGCCGGATCGGCACCTCGAAATAATCGGGGTCGGCGATGAGCTCGCTGCGGTCGGCGTAAAAGCGCCGCATCACCTCGGCGACGTGGTGAATCGTCGCTGCCGCGCCGTGGCCGGCGCGCTCGTAGCCAGAACCTTCGAGCATGCCCAGCATCTGGAGCAGGCCGACTCCGCCGGAGGAGGGGGGCGGCGCGGTGAGGATCTCGTAGCCGCGGTAGAACCCGCGAAGAACCGGCCGCTCGACGGCCCGGTAGTCGCGCAGGTCCTCGAGCGTGATCAGGCCGCCGTGGCGCTGCATCTCCTCAGCCAGCCGCCTTGCCGTTTCGCCCTCGTAGAAATCGGCGGCTCCATGCCGGGCAATTCGCGCGAGCGTGGCAGCCAACTCGGGCTGGCGCAACAGCTCGCCGGGCTGATAAAAGTTCCCGTTGCGCAGGAAGATCCGGCGCGATTCCTCGAAAGCCGCCAGCGCCTCGGCGCGACGAAGCGCATCGGCCAGGTGCCAGGAGACGGGGAAGCCTTCCTTGGCCAGGCGGATAGCGGGTGCGAGAAGTCTCGCCCAACTCGCGCGGCCGTATTTTTGGTGGGCGAGTTCCAAACCGCGCACCGTTCCGGGGACGCCGCAGGCCCGCCAGCCGGTGATGCTTTCGCCGGTCGTGTTCCCGCTCGAGTCCAAGTACAGTTTGCGGTGGGCCCGCTTGGGAGCGCGCTCGCGGAAGTCGATGAACGCGGTGCGGCCTTCGGCGAAGCGCGCCAGCAGAAAGCCGCCGCCGCCCAGGTTACCTGCCGCCGGGTGGGTCACCGCCAGGGTGAAGGCGACGGCCACGGCCGCGTCGACCGCGTTGCCGCCTTCGCGCAGCACCTCGAGCCCTGCGTCGGCGGCCAGCGGCTCCTGCGCCACCACCATCGCGTGACGAGCCCGCACCGGGTGCCCGGCCACAGCAGGCAGCGCGAACAACGCCGGAAGCAGGATCCTCCCCAAACCCCTGAAGCGGCGCATCGGCCTGATTGTACTATCGCCCGCCGGCCGCCGGTTCGGGCGCTCGCGCCCGGCTGCGTCTGCGCCATTCAAACAACATCACGCCGGCGGCGACGGAGACGTTCAACGAGCTGATGCTGCCGGCCAGTGGAATGCGGACCAGGAAATCGCACCGCTTTCGGACGTTGAGGTGCAAGCCCTTTCCTTCGCCCCCGAGCACGAGCGCGGCCGGCTCGCGCAGCTCGACCTCGTCGTAGAGCTCCGAGCCGCGCTCATCCAGACCATAGATCCAGTAGCCGCGCTTTTTGAGCTCCTCGAGTGTTTGCGAGATGTTGACCACGCGCACCACCGGAACCCAGGCGAGCGCGCCGGCGGCGGCTTTCGCCGCAGCCTCGCTCAGGCCGGCAGCCCGGCGCTGACCGATGAGGACGGCGTCGGCGCCGGAGGCGTGGACGGTGCGCACGATCGCGCCGAGGTTATGCGGATCCTCGACGCCGTCGAGCACGACCAGCAGGCGCGCCGAGGCGAAGACCTGCTCTGCGTCGGCGTAGCGCGCCACCGAGCCGATCGCCGCGACGCCTTGGTGCGGCGTCTCCCCGGCCAGCCGGTCAAGCACGTGCCGGGGCTCGAAGCGGAGCGGAATGCCGCGCCGGCGGCACAGCTCGATGATCTCTTGAAGCCGGGGCCCCGCTGCTCCGCGCGCAACGAGGACGCGTTCCACGGGCTGCTCCGCGCGGAGAGCCTCGCGGACGGGATGTATGCCGGCCAGAACCTTCAAACCGGATCGCTCCTCAACGCCGTGCGGAGTGCCTGTTGAGCGTGGCGATGAACCTCTGGGCGGCCTCCGGCACCGGCAACTCCCCGCGGAGCACCTCCCGATTCTCGAGCGTACGGCCGTACAGCCGCCGGTTCTCGCCGACATCCTGGCGCAGCGTGGCGCCTTGCAAGGAAACGCCGGCAAAGGCGCCGCGCGAGCGCGACCACGACAGGATCTCGGCGGTCATATACGCGTCGGTCTGCGCCGCCGCGGTGCGCCCGACGGGACCGGCGGCCACCGAGGCCTGGCCTCCGAGCGTGAACTGGCTGGAGAGCAGCCGCTCCGCACCTCGCTCATTCATCACCAGCAGGATGATGTCAGCCTCCTTGCCGCCGATCTGCAATCCGAAGCTGCCTCCCTCGATGCGCACCGCGGCCGGGGCCGTCCAGCCGACGCCGTCTTTGTTCCGGCAGCTTACGAAGCCGCGCCCGTACTGCCCCCCGATGATGAAGGCGCCTTTCTTCAGTCCCGGCACGACAACCGCGCAGTGACTCTTGTGTAACAGCTCCTCCGGAATCGAGGCGTCCGACATGGTCAGCGCCTCGGATAGGACGGTTGCGGCGGCTTCCAGGCGCTTGACGTGCGCCGGCTGCGCCTGCGCCAGGACCGCCAGGGCGAAAAAACAGGCCCCGATCTTCATGTCAATCCCCCCTCCTTCGGGTACCACCCTCAGTCTAACACTCAAGCAGGCTCTTGCCGCGCGGCTGGAGGGCCTCGGCGGCGGGCCGATACAATGTGGTCGAGGTCGGCCATGAAGTCGCTTGCTGCGGATCTGGTCCGCGAGCTCGAACGTCGCATCGAGGGCGAGGTCCGCTTCGACAAGTATTCGCGCATCCTCTACAGCACCGACGCCAGCATCTACCAGATCGAGCCCCTGGGCGTGGTGTTGCCCCGCCATCGGGGCGACGCCGTGGAGCTGGTGCGTTTCGCGGCGCGACACCACCTCCCGGTTCTGGCGCGCGGCGGCGGCACCAGCCTGGCCGGGCAGGCCGTGGGCGAGGCCATCCATCTGGACTTTACGAAATACATGCGCCGCATCCTCGAACTCAATGTCGAGGAACGGTGGGTGCGCATCGAGCCGGGGGTGATTCAGGACGAGCTGAACCAATTCTTGAAACCCTACGGGCTGGGACTGGGCCCGGACACCTCCTCTAGCAGCCGCGTCGCCCTCGGGGGCATGATCGGCAACAACTCCGCCGGCTCGCACTCGATTCTCTACGGCAAGATGCTGGACCACGTCATCGAGCTTCGCCTCGTGCTCGCCGACGGCTCGGAGGCGGTGTTCGGTCCGGTCGGCGCCCAGGAGCTTGAGCGGCGCGCCGCAGGGGAGACCTTCGAGAGCCGCCTCTACCGGGAGGTGCTCCGAATCGGCCGTCAATATGAGGAGGAGATCCGCCGGCGTTATCCGAAGCTCATCCGGCGCGTGAGCGGCTACAACCTGGACGAGTTCGTGCCGAATGGCGACGTCTTCGGCGTCGGTTACTCCTCTAAGCCGGGCCCCTTCAACCTCTCGCGGGCCATTGTCGGCAGCGAGGGGACGCTGGCCATCGTCACCGAGGCCAAGATCGGGCTGGTGCCGCTGCCCAAAGCTACAGGGGTCGGCGTGATCAACTTCGCCACGCTCATCGAAGCCGTGGAGGCGGCGCCGGAGCTGGTTCGTCTGGAGCCGGCGGCGGTCGAGCTCATGGACAAGCGCGTGCTCGACGGCGCCCGGCGTGCGGGCCGCTCGAGCCAGGGGCTGGAGTTTGCGGATCCGGAGGCAGAGGGCAATGTCGTGGTCGAATTCTTCGGCGAAACCGAGGACGAGGTGCGATCCCGGCTCGCCGCCCTCAAGCAACTGGTCGAGCGACGCCGGATCGGCTACGGTCACGTCTTCCTGACCGATCCGGCCGCGCAGCAGGCCGTCTGGAACGTCCGCAAGGAGGCCATGGGCCTGCTGATGGGCGTCGTGGGCGACCGCAAGCCGATCGCATTTGTCGAAGATCCGGCCGTGCCCATCGAGGAGTATCCGAGCTTTCTGCGCGGCTTCGAACGCATCCTCCGCGAGTACGGCGCCGAAGGCGGCTACTACGGACATGCCTCGGTCGGCTGTCTGCACATCCGGCCGTTGATCGACATCAAGGATCCGGCCGAGGTGGCCAAGATGCGGCGGATTGCCGAGGAGGTCTTTGAACTCGTGGTCGCCCACGGAGGGTCGATGAGCGGCGAGCACGGTGACGGACTGGCCCGCGGCAAGTTCAACGAGCGGCTGTTTGGGCCGACGATCTACCAGGCTTTTCTCGAGCTCAAACGCGCCTTCGACCCCGATAACATCCTCAATCCGGGCAAGGTGGTCCGCTGCCCCCAGATGACCGAGCATCTCCGGTATCCCTCCGGCTACCGCATCCGGCCGCTCGAGACCTATTTCGATTACTCCGCGCAAGGCGGCTTTTCCGGCGCCATCGAGATGTGCAACGGCAACGGCGCCTGCCGGAAGACCTTGAGCGGCGTCATGTGCCCCTCCTACATGGCGACCCTCGAGGAGGAACACTCCACCCGCGGCCGGGCTAACGCCCTGCGCGCGGCGCTCGGCGGGCTACTGCCGCCCGAGGAGTTTACCTCGCGCCGCATGTACGAGATTCTCGACCTTTGCCTGGCCTGCAAGGGATGCAAGCGCGAGTGTCCCTCCAATGTGGACGTGGCCAAGCTCAAGTCCGAATTTCTGGCCCACTACTGGAAGCGGCACGGCACGCCGTTGCGGGTCCGCCTGCTCGCGCGCATCGGCGCGCTCAACCGTTGGGGAAGCCGCGTGGCGCCGCTCGCAAACTTCGCTCTCGGGAGCGCGCCCGCCAGGTGGGCGATGGAAGTCGCGCTCGGCATCGATCGGCGCCGCCGGTTGCCGTCCTTCGCCCGCACGGATTTCGAAACCTGGTTCCGTCGGCGCACCCGCCCGGCGAGCGGCGAACGCGGACGCGTCGTGCTTTTTCACGACTGCTTCATAACGTACAACTATCCCGAGGTGGGGCGAGCAGCCACGGAGCTGCTCGAACATGCCGGCTTCGAAGTGACGTTAGTCAAGCACGCCTGCTGCGGCCGGCCCGCCATCTCGAAGGGACTACTTGGCGAGGCTCGACGCCTGGCTCGGGAAAACCTTGCCGCGCTCCGGCCTTGGGTGGACCAGGGTGTCCCCATCCTCGGTTGCGAGCCGAGTTGCCTGCTTACGTTTCGGGACGAGTATCCGGAGCTGGTGCCCGGCGATGAGGCGCGGCGTCTGGCTCAAACCGCCTGGCTGGTCGACGAATTCCTGGTCTCGCAAGGCGATCTCACGGTGAGACTGGACGGAGGCGGCCGCAAAGTACTCCTCCACGGCCATTGTCATCAAAAGGCGCATGTGGGAACCGGCGCCACCATGCGCCTGCTGCGCGCGGCGGGTCTTGAGGTGCGTGAAATCGACGCAGGCTGCTGTGGGATGGCGGGCTCCTTCGGCTTCGAGAAGGAACACTACGCGCTCTCGGAGGCGATCGCTCGCCACAGGCTCATCCCGGCGATCGAGGCGGCGGACGAGGAGACGGAGATCGCCATAACGGGCGTATCGTGCCGACAGCAGATCGCTCACTTCACGTCACGCCGTCCCCGCCATGTCGTCGAGATTCTCCGCGCGTGCCTGCGGGAAGGGGCCCCGTCTGCGGCCTGAAGCCGGGCGCGGTTCCGGGTGCCCACAAGACCGGCTGAAACCGAGCGGCGTATCGATTCGTCTGTTCACGTGAAACTTTCTGCAAAGGAGGTTGAGATGCTCACCCGATTGCTTTTGGCGGTCCTGTTGAGTGTTTCACTTGCCGCTGCAAAAAGTTACAACATCACCTTGTCGAGCAGCGCCAAGGTCGGCGACACGGAGTTGCAGCCAGGCGAATATAAGCTGAAACTCGAGGCCGACAAGGTGGTTCTGATCGACCGCAAAGGTCGCACCATCGAGCCCAAAGCCAAGGTCGAGACGGCCGAGCGGAGGTTCGATCACACCGCGGTCGCCATCACCCAGCAGGCGGGCGCCAACAAGCTCCAGTGGATCGCTCTGGGCGGCAGCAGGTCGCGCGTGGTGTTCGAGTAAACGTCGCCTCGGTCTGAATCCCGCCGGAGCGGCACGCGGCCGCTCCGGCGCCTGGTGTGGGGTGGGCGCCCTATCGGATCGGCGCGAGCTCCAGCGCTCTTGCGCGGGATCGTATTTCGGATGCGGTGAGAGGGCGGCGAAAGAAAGCGGCTTCATCGAGTTTCCCCTCGAGGCCGGCATTTTCCATCGAAGCGCCGCCCAAAACCAACTCGGCGCCGCTTGAGACGGGCGCCTCCCCGCGGGCCTCTTCCTCGCCGTTCAAGTAAAGAGTGACGCTTTCGCCGTCGCGAACGACTGCGGCGTGATACCACCTTCTCGGTACAATTGCGGTACGCCCTTTGAGGGGACCGAAAAACAGGCGGCCGGGCTCGCCCGCGGCGCCTTGAATGCCTAACGCCTCTCGACCTGAGGACCACAGGAAGCCGGTCACGCCGCGCGCGTCAGTATCCAGTCCGTTCCAGAAGACGAGCTCGAGTGTGTATCGCTCGCCCAGGTGGAAATCGGAAACACGGATGCACCCGCCGGCCAGGTGCACGGCGCGGGCCGCCGCCCGTACCCCGTCAAGATAGAGCGCGTAGCCGGCCTCATAGACGCCGTGATGCGTCCCGGAATGGTCGCGAGCCCTCGTGCCGCCGATTTCGCCGAAGCGCCAGTGGGCCGCCGGGCGCGAGCGGCGAACCGCCTCGGCGTAGGCGTTCCCGGGCTCCTCGATTGCACGGCGGCCTTTGCCTGCCAGCCGCTCGAGCATGCTCAGCACGGCTTCCGTGATCTTCGTCTCGGCCTCCACCTCGAGCGCGGCGGTGCGCGCGGGCCAGGTCGTGTAGCCGCCCAGGGGGAAGAGTTCCGGCGGGGGAGTGTAGCCTTCGGCGCCGTTGGCCAGTTCGATGGTGAAGGTCTTCGCAAAGGGACTTTGCCCCTTGCTCTTCAAGCCGGTGATGGCGAAAACCTCATTGGGCATGGCCGCAATGGCCAGCTCATCGAGCCGCAGCACTTGAAGCTTGAGCTCCCGCACGGGCTCCTCGTGAAGATAGATCTGCTCCCTGGCGTACACCTCCGGCTGATTGCGCGGCTTGCCGCCGGGTATCGCCGAGACGGTCTCGCGGGCCCAGGCCAGCCGCCGCGGGTCAGGAACGCGCCGCCGGAGCGTGAGCCTTTCTTCGAGCATTCCCACCCGGACCGCCTCGCGGTAACGAATTGTTCGATAGGCTTCGGCGGCGATCGCAGCCAGCGCTTCGGAATAGATCTCCAGGTTCATCTCGCGTTTGGGCCGGCCGTAATCCATCCAGTGCAGATCGCCGCTCGTGCCCTGCGACATCATGACGACGGCAGCCGGAGGGGCCCCGATCCGGCGTTTGAGCTTTGCCGAGAAGTGGCCGAAGTAGTCGGGCGAAACCAGCGGCCCCGGCACACCCACATAGTGCATGG
>Ga0308417_1000821_pt1 | contig 21713 bp, 18 predicted proteins | sample HotsprSampleOS65_FD_203528 | JGI IMG/M metagenome (GOLD analysis project Ga0308417, IMG submission 203528) | Hot spring phototrophic mat microbial communities from Octopus Spring, Yellowstone National Park, Wyoming, United States - 20090730_OS65 ... | reverse complement strand
CGTGATGTGATGTTTGCTTAAAGACAAGTCTCATTTCTTGGCATACACAAACAAATACCAGCCTATCGTTGAAGCCAAAAACTTTTCAATCCCGAAGGGCACAAATTTCCCAATCCGATACTTCTTGATGGGGAAATGCGCTACTCTGAACTCCACGCTTTGCCAGTGAGAAAACAGTTTGGCTATATCACTTTTGCTAAACACAAAGGCGTAGGGGCATTCTGGTCCGTCGGTGCAATGATGCACGAAACTTTCAGGTTTTAGGTAAGACCAACCTTGCCGTAGAAATTGCTCATAATGCAGTTGCCACACACTCTTATCTTGGTTCCCTCTCACGCCTTTGATTCGGTCGTCTAATGTGTTCAAATCCTCGTTCCACTTGCCAAGCCGCTTGAGAATTTTTAGGAGCACACGCAGTCGCATGTATCCAAGTATGCGGACGTAATAATTGAAACTGTTTTTGTGGTAGAGCATTAAAATGGCTTTTCCACCTTTTTTAAGCACGCGATAGACTTCTTGAAATGCCTTTTGCGGATGAGGCGTGTGGTGCAGAACGCCATGCGAATAGACGATATCGAACTGCTCATCTTCAAACGAGAGTGACTCTGCATTTTACTTGGAAGGTGCCGGGTAAATTCAAAATCTCAAAGTGCCGGCGTGTCGCATTGACGGCGGTATCCGTTAAATCCACGCCCGTGTATTTTGCGCCGTGTTTTGCCCACTGAACGCCATCGGCACCGTTGCCGCAGCCGATTTCCAGCACCGATTTGCCTCGCCCTGACTCAAACGGTACCAAAAGGGGTAAATGCCATTCCACCTTGAATCGGTAGTCACTGTATTTGGTGTAGAATTCCTTTTCATCTGCTGCTTCTTGCACAAAATGAGTGCCACAGGCTTCTGTTTCCCAAAAAGACTTTACTGACTCAAGATTGCTTTTCGTCATGGGTAGAGTCGCTATGTTGCACAGAGGTGTTTGTAAGTTAGCAGAACTTTATTGGGCTTCCAATCAGTGCGAAACGAGCAAGTGATGTTGTTCGTTTTTAGAATAGTTACACGCAACACTTATCTTTGCCTTATGCAGAAGACCTATTTTTTCAGTGACGTCCACTTTGGCTTGCAAGAACGGCATATTGAAGAAGCGAAAACTGACTTGATGCTCAACCTGCTTGATGAAGTCAAGCGTGAGGGTAAGCGGCTGTATATGGTGGGTGATATTCTGGACTACTGGATGGAATACAAGCATGTCGTTCCCAAAGGGCACTTCCGATTTTTTGCGGCGCTCTACGACCTTGTGCAAAGCGGCGTTGAAGTGCATTATCTTGCAGGCAATCACGATTTTTATCTTGGCAAATACTTTGATGAAGAACTTGGCGTCAAGACGCATTATGGTGCGCTCCTGCATGAGATTGATGGCAAGAGGTTTTACATCGTGCATGGCGATGGGCTGGGCAAAGGCGATAGAGGATACAAACTGTTTCGCGCACTGGTACGCAACGACTTTAACTTGATGTGGTATCGGTGGTTGCACCCTGATTTCGGTGTTGGCATCATGGATTACCTCTCTAAATTCTCGCGCAAACATACTTATTCGCCTAAGGATGAAGGCGAAGCCGAGCGGCTCATCGTGTTTGCCAATCAAGAGCTTGAGCGACAAGCGTTTGATTATTTTGTGTGCGGGCATCGCCATATTGTGAAATTGCATTTGCTTCGCAATCGGAAAAGTTACTATGTCAATTGCGGCACGTGGATTGGTGGCATGCCAACTTACGCTGTATTTGACGGCACCGAGATGAAACTCATAAAAGCCAAGACTCGAGAAGAGTACCTATCGGAATCGCAAGTGATGACGGCGCTGACCGAATCGGTTTAATTGCCTTGCAGAATATCATTTCACTGACTTACCACACAACGACATATCACCAATATGCCAAATGTTCTCAAACTGGGCTTACCCAAAGGTTCTTTGCAAGAAGCCACGTTAGACCTGTTTGCCAAAGCAGGGTTTCACTTCATTGTGCGGGAGCGCTCCTATTTTCCCTCAATTGATGATGATGAGCTGTCGGCTATTCTGATTCGAGCGCAAGAGATGGCGCGCTATGTTGAGCAAGGCGCATTTGACTGCGGGCTGACTGGCAAAGATTGGATTATTGAAACGAACGCAAAGGTCATTGAAGTCGCTGACCTTGTGTATTCCAAATCATCCATGCGCCCTGTGCGTTGGGTATTGGCTGTGCCAGAGGATTCGCCCATTCAATCACCGAAAGATTTGGAAGGCAAACGGATTGCCACGGAAGTTGTCAATATCACCAAAGCGTATTTGGCAAAGCATGGTGTGCAGGCAGATGTGGAATACAGTTGGGGTGCTACAGAAGTTAAGCCGCCTGACCTTGCCGATGCGATTGTTGAAGTTACCGAAACAGGCTCGTCACTGCGCGCCAACAAGCTGCGCATTGTGGAAGTGATTTTGGAATCCAACACCAAGTTCATTGCCAACGAGAAAGCGTGGCACGACGAATGGAAGCGCAAGAAAATCGAAAACATTGCCATGCTCTTACAAGGCGCCATCAATGCCATCGGTAAGGTGGGCTTGAAATTCAACATTCGCCGAGATGATTTGAAGAGCCTTGCGCCCAAGCTTCCAGCGCTACGCAATCCGACCATCTCACCGCTTTCATCTGAAGAATGGGTTGCCGTAGAAATCATCGTCGAAGAACAAATCGTTCGCACGCTCATTCCTGAACTCAAACGCTCTGGCGCAGAAGGCATCTTTGAATATGAGATTAATAAGCTCATTTACTAATTCGCTTTGTCTTTTCGGCTTGTGATGCACGGGCGTGATGCGCTGTTTTTTTCGTTTCAAAAACGCTGCAACGTTATCACAAAACTTTCTATATTTTCGGAAATGAACGGCGTCTCACAACAGCCAAGGCTATTGATTCATAATTTTTGCAGAACTGAAGTAATAAACCTTGAATACCGTGTCTGAGCAAGTGAAACATACTCGTTCTGCCACTGAAGAGCGACCGATTCGCGTTGCAGTGATTACAGTCAGCGATAGAGCATATCAAGGCATCTACAAAGATGAATCAGGACCGAAGGTCGCGGCGGCTTTTCCAAAGGACATTTATGAAGTTGTGATTACCAAAATTGTGCCTGATGAGGTTAAAGCTATTGCCAACGAAATCATCAACTGTGTGGATAATGAGCATGTAGATGTTGTTGTGACCACAGGTGGTGCGGGCTGCTCGTTGCGTGATGTTACGCCAGATGCAACGGCATCAGTGCTGCATCGCGAGGTCATCGGGTTTTCGGAAGTCATTCGTTTGGCAAATCGTGATAAGAATCCGAACCTGATTCTCTCACGGGGCGTGAGCGGCATTCGCAACCAATCGGTGATTATCAATTTGCCCGGCAACCCTGAAAATGCTCGGCTTGCGGTGGAATCGGTGTTACCAGCTATTCCACATTGCATCAAGACCGTTCGTCAGCAGCGTCCTGCCAAAAAAGTGGGGTCGACTACATCTGGACCTACTTTGCATGGGCAGAAGAGCGGCACGCATCTTAGCTCGAAGACAAAATCGGCTAAGCAATAGAAGTTCAGGGCAAAAGCGATGTGCCAAGAAATGAATTCTATTCTTTTTTAGTTTTTCTTGAAGTCTGAAAACTTTTGTTGGTATGAGAATCATCGTTTTCACGGGTAAGGGCGGCGTCGGCAAAACCTCTGTAGCTGCTTGCACAGCACTGCGAGCCGCCGAAATGGGCTATCGCACCCTGATTATGTCCACCGACCCTGCGCATAGCTTGGGCGATTCACTCGATAGAGAACTCTCTTCTGAACCCATGGAGGTTGTTCCAAATCTCTACGCTCAAGAGGTTAGTGTATTTAGCGACCTCAATAACAACTGGGAAGTTGTGCGCGCCCACTTTGCCGAACTGATGCGCAATAAAGGCGTCGAGGGTGTCTATGCTGAAGAAATCGGCATTTTGCCCGGCATGGAAGAGCTCTTCTCACTTTCTTATATCAAGCAGTATAACGAATCGGGCAAGTACGATTTGCTTGTGGTCGATTGTGCCCCAACTGGCGAAACCTTACGCTTGCTTTCCTTGCCTGAAACGTTCGGGTGGGTGATGAAGCTCCTACGCAATGTGGAAAAGTATGCGGTCAAACCCATCATTCGTCCGCTCTCCAAAATGTCTCCGAAAATCGAAAAGACGGTTGCTCCACCAGAGGTCTTTTCTGCTATTGACAATCTTTTCACATCCACAGAAGGCATTATTGATTTGCTGGGTGACAACACCAAATCCACGGTGCGCCTTGTCATGAACCCTGAAAAGATGGTTATCAAGGAATCTATGCGGGCGCTCACCTACCTGAACCTTTATGGCATTACGGTCGATCGCGTCATTATCAACCGCATCCTGCCCAGTGAAAAAGATTCTGGATACCTCAACGAGTGGAAATCTATTCAACACAAATACATTGATGAGATTCTTGCGGCTTTTTCGCCTATTCCGATTTCAAAAGTGCCTTATTTCTCGCATGAAGTGGTCGGGCTTGATATGCTACGCTTGATGGCTAAGGAAGTCTACGGCGACCTTGACCCGCTCACGGTCTTCTTCCGCGAAAACCCCATAGAGATTAAAAAAGTCCCTGCTGGATATTTCCAAATGCGTATGAAACTGCCGTTCCTCTCGGATGTCAATATGTCCATTGCCCTGCAACAACACGGAGACGACTTGGTGATTCGCATTGGCGATAATCAGAAGACGGTAACGCTACCGATTTTCCTTGCCGGCATGAAATCCGACGAAGCCTATTTTGAAGGACAGTGGCTTTGCGTGGATTTTAAGCCCGAAGAAAAATTAGTGGCTGGATGAGCCCTGTCACACCACGCTCTTTACAGGCACAACCTATCCACTGAATTTTAGATGAGCTTGAATGACTGTTTGTTTTTGCCAGCACCACTGCGACCTTTGCGCCAAATTTCTCTTTGAGCTCGAGTAAGCCACAGAAGCGTGATGCTACTGAACATTCCGCTTGTAGAGTTGCCCGACCCCCTGCGTGCCCGTGCGGTTCGGCAACTTCGGCTCTCTCCAGAAGACGAGCGCGCCGTGCATCAATTTGCACAAGATGGCTACTACATTTTTCACAGCGAGCTCCCGCCATCATTACTGGATTCTGCCGTTGATACCATGCGTCAAGTATTCTATGATACTCAGGGCAACTTGCGCCATCATCGCCTGATGGATGCATGGTTTGAACATGAGGTCTTTCGACAAATTGCGATTGCAGATAAAGTGCTACACCTGCTTCGCTTGTTTTACCAACGTGAACCAATTCCCTTTCAGACACTCAACTTTCCAGTTGGCACAGAACAGCCTACACACAGTGATACCATTCACTTTCACTCCTTTCCACCAAGATACATGTGTGGCGTCTGGATTGCGCTCGAAGATGTCGATGCTGATAACGGTCCGCTTCACTATTACGCTGGGAGTCATAAACTGCCTATCTATGAACTCTACGATACTGGTCGATGCGGCACACTGGCATTTTCGACACCGCAGCCTGAACACTACGGTCATTATGAGTCATTCGTTGAATCGTTCATTTCTGCACAAGGCTTTGAGCGCCGAGAACTTTTTCTCAAAAAAGGTGAAGGGCTTATCTGGGCAGCCAATCTTTTTCATGGTGGCAGTCCTATTCGGGATAAACGGCGCACGCGCTTTAGTCAAGTTACACACTACTACTTTGAGAACTGCATATACTACTCGCCCCTAATGTCCGACCCATACATCGGTCGAGTGTATATCAAACCTGTGATTAACATTCGCACCAAACGATTTGTCCCCAGCCGTTTTGATGGCAAGCGTGTCTCTCTCTTTCATGGTCAATCTCTTTTTGGCAAGGCGCGCCAGCTTGTCAAAGTCTGCTATCTTGCTTATCGATTGTCCCGCCTGCGCTCTCGCCATCCTTAACTTGCTTACGCTATGCCTGCATTCACTTTGCATACCCTGCCAGATTTCGCATTGCTCTGCTACCAAATTTTCATTTTAGCGTGCCTGCTTGTGTTCTTCGGCATTTTAATCAAGAACCTTTTTGATTTGCAGTTTCTTTCTTGTGCAGCCACAGAGTTTCCTTTTGTCTCTATTCTTGTGCCTGCACGCAATGAAGCACACAACATTGAGCGTTGTGTTGTGTCTCTACTTGAACAGGACTATCCACACTTTGAAGTGCTCGTGCTTGATGACCATAGCGTGGACGGTACTGGTGAAATTCTTGCTGCACTGCAGCAGCGCTATGCTCATCTGAAGGTTTTGAATGGCAAAGACCTGCCTCACGGTTGGCTTGGTAAAGCATGGGCGTGTCAGCAACTTTCCGAAGCGGCAACAGGAGAATTGCTTTTATTCACTGATGCTGACACCATACATCGCCTTGATGCCTTGCGTCGAGCGGTTGCCACTCTGCTATCTACGCGTTCCGATATGCTTACCGCTGTGCCATACCAAATCATGCTTTCATTTTGGGAAAAACTTGGTGTGCCATTAGTGCATTTTCTTATCATGTGCTTTTTGCCCATGTCGCAAGTCTGGAACAGCCGCAACACTGCCTTTGCATTTGCATGCGGACAGTTCATTCTTTTTCGCCGCGCGTTTTATGAAAAGATTGGCGGACACGCTGCGGTCAGAACCGCACTTGTCGAAGATGTCTGGCTCGTTAAAGCTACAAAGCGTGCCGGTGGCAAAGCGATGGTCTTTAATGGGATTGATGCGGTCAGTTGTCGTATGTATGATTCGCTGGCAGCAGTGTGGCAAGGGTTTTCGAAAAATCTGTTTGCAGGTGTGAATTACAATTATGCAGGCATGTTTGGCATTGCGCTCATGATGAGTGCGTGTTTTATTGTGCCATACTTCTTTGTTCTGTGCTCGTTTTTCATCCATCCATTCTCTATGGCGTGGTTTTGGCTTCCGCTTGTGCATATTCTGCTGGCGATGGCTATGCGCCTCATCATTGCTTGGCGATTCAAGTTGCCCATGCTAAGTGCATGGCTTCATGTGCTCTCGATTGGACTCTTTATTGCTATTGCCTTGAACTCTATGCAGCTCATTTGGTCGGGTAAAGGGGCAGAATGGAAAGGCAGGCGGTATGATTTTTCTAAATCGTTGTAAGCTATGCTATCAGTCGCGGTAGTGTTCCATCAAGTTAGTAAACTCGTTGAAGAGATAATGCGAGTCATGCGGACCGGGTGAGGCTTCAGGGTGATATTGCACGCCAAGTATAGGTAATTTTTTGTGCCGAAAGCCTTCGACCGTATGGTCATACAGATTGAGATGCGTCAGTTCTAACTGCTTTGGCATGGATTTGAGCTTGACAGCAAAGCCATGATTTTGTGCAGTAATCTCAACTCGCTCGGTGATAAGATTCTTCACAGGATGATTGCTGCCGTGATGCCCAAATTTGAGTTTGTAAGTCTCTGCGCCAAAAGCTAATGCCAGAAGCTGATGCCCTAAGCAGATACCGAAAATTGGGATTTCGCGCTTGGTAAATTTGGGATTTGCCAGTTTTTGTATGGCTTCAATGGCGTAACCTAATGGTTCAGGGTCGCCAGGACCGTTGGAGAGGAAAATTCCGTCGGGGCGCATTGCCAAGATATCTTCAGCGGAAGTCTGTGCTGGCACGACCGTAACTTTGCACCCAGAAAGTTTTAGCAAGTTCAGGATATTGCGCTTAATGCCATAGTCGAAGGCAACCACGCGGTAGAGCGCCTGTTCAGGGTAAGCAAATTCGTAAGGCTGGGTGGTAGAGACATTACTGGCTAAATCTCGACCGACCATTTCAGGTAAGCTGCGGGCTCGTGCCACCAGATGCTCGAGGCTTTGATCTGCATTCGTGATGAGACCGCGTTGTGCACCCCTATCGCGTAGCAAGCGTACCAACCGCCGTGTATCTATGCCGGCGATGCCGGGGACTTTATTGGCTTTGAGAAATTCATCAAGGCTACACTCGGCAGCAAAATTGCTCATCGTTATCGATAGTTCCTTAACAACGAATCCTGATGCCCATACCTTGTGTGATTCCATATCCTGTACATTTGTACCATAATTGCCAATTAGCGGGTAAGCCATCACCACGATTTGACCGGCATACGATGGGTCGGTCAAAATTTCTTGGTAACCTGTGTAGGCAGTATTGAAGACCACTTCGCCTTCCGCCTCACTCTCGTGTCCAAACATGACACCTTCAAAGACGTCGCCGCTTTCCAGCACCAATTTTGCCGACTTCATGCGCTGTAAATCAGTTAAATGGCTTACTTCGTTGATTCAAGTTTGTCAGCGGTCTCAGTTTTTTCCACCGTGGCAATGGCAGAGCGGTCAAACTTGAGCCGGATATTTTCAGCGGCTTGAATCACCACCGTCTTTTTCTCTTGGTTAATCTCGACAATGGTGCCGTGCATTCCGCCAATGGTTACCACTTTATCGCCTTTCTTAAGGGCATCGAGCGCCTGCTGACGCTCTTTTTCTTTTTTCTGCTGTGGGCGAATCATGAAAAAGTAAAACACCAGCACCACCAAAATCAGTGGGACGACTTGAATGAGCGGATTCGGTGTTTCGTTCGGATTTCCACTTGGCGGCGCAAACAAGAAGAATACGGATGAAAGTAGCAGCAATGATGACAACATCTTTGGTGTTCTGTCTGTTAAAAGTCAGAGATTATCTGAAACCTTGAAGATAAGTGATTCTTCGCTCTCTTACAATGAGCTTACTGGAATATAACGCATGGCGTCTTTTCGATACAGATGCGCAGTTCTTTGTGATGCAGACCATGCTAAGAATCAATTTTATTCAGCATGAGAGGCATGAGGTTATTCCAAGTCCCTGTTGTTCAGTCATCATGTCGCAGAACAAGGATGTTCTGCGCACTTTTTGGTCATCACAAGTCCTCTCTCATTCCGAGCGTAGCGAGGAATCCACGTCTAATGTGGATGCTTCTCTACACTGCGTTTTGTTCAGAATGACGGTGCACTGCTGGTTCAATTCGTATCCTGCTTCATCGGTGGTGTTCAACACGACTTAGCAAAATAACAGAAAAGATTTATAGATTTGCGGCAACCGTTCAACTTTCTATAAACTGCGGCGCATGACACTACATCTTTTTCTGGTCTTTCTTCTCTCACTTCCTTTTTCAACATATCTGCAGGCACAGGTTAAGCTGGATTATTATTTGCCCAAAGGGGAATACAATCCGCAAGTGCCCACACCTGAAAGTTTTTTTGGCTTCCAAATTGGCGAATGGCACCTGCGACCAGACCAAATTGACGCTTACCTGTACGCTCTTGCTGCCACCAGCGACCGCCTCAGCATTGAACTTATCGGCCGAACATATGAAGAGCGTCCGCTGCTGCTGCTGACGATTACTTCGCCTGAAAACCGCCGAAACCTTGCGTTTCTCAAGCAACAGCATAAAGACCTTGTCAACCCGCAAAAGTCTAAAAATCTACCTATTGAATCCATGCCAGTTGTCGTCTGGCTGGGCTATAGCGTTCACGGCGATGAATCCAGCGGGGTCAATGCCGTGCCACTTGTGGCTTACTACTTGGCGGCTGCCCAAAATGATGAAGTGGAAACATGGCTACGCAATACGATTATTCTCATCGACCCGCACATCAATCCTGATGGCATTGCCCGCTTTGCACAATGGGCAAACATGCACAAAGGCAAACATCCTATTGCCGACAATCAACATCGTGAGCACAACCAACTCTTTCCTTCAGGACGGTTCAACCATTATTGGTTTGACTTAAACCGCGATTGGCTACCTCTGCAGCACATCGAAAGCCAAGCTCGCCTTGCCAAATTCCACGAATGGGTGCCCAACATTTTGACCGACCATCATGAACAGGGCACAAATGCAACCTTCTTTTTTCAGCCGGGTGTCCCTTCTCGCAATCATCCCCTGACGCCAAAGCGCACCATAGAGCTCACTGAAGCCATCGGTGCATTTCATGCAAAGGCTTTGGATGAGCTTGGCTCGCTTTATTTCACCAAAGAAAACTATGACGACTTCTATTTTGGCAAAGGCTCCACTTACCCTGACCTACAAGGCTGCATTGGTATTCTCTTCGAGCAAGCCAGCTCACGCGGACATGTTCAAGAAAGTGCAAATGGTCTCTTGACTTTTCCTTTCACTATCCGCAATCAAGTTGCTACTTCATTTTCAACGCTGCGTGCCGCTACTGCCCTACGCAAAGAGTTGCTCATGCACCAACGCGATTTTTTCACTTCTGCACTAAGCGAGGCGGAGAAATCCGCTGTCAAGGCATATGTCTTTGGCTCTGAGCGCGATGCTGCAAAAACGTTTCACTTCGTCGATATGCTGCGCCGACATCAAATTGAGGTCTATGAGCTTGCCAAAGATATACAAGCAGGCGGCACCGTGTTCAAAGCGGGAAAGGCTTATGCTGTACCAACTGCTCAAGCGCAATATCGCCTGATTACTGCCATATTCGAGAAGCGAACTTCATTTCAAGACTCGCTCTTTTACGACATCTCTTCTTGGACTATGCCACTTGCCTTTGGCTTGCCATACGCTGAAGTCGGCACGCGCCCTGAAATCAAACGCATTGATACCCTCAAATTTCCAACAGGAGCACTCATTGGTGATAGGGCTAACTATGCCTACCTTTTTGAATGGCACGGCTACTATGCTCCACGCGCACTTTATCGCCTGCAAAAACTTGGCATTCGTGCAAAGGTCTCGCTGCAACCCTTCGAGATTGCTACCGCACAGGGTCGACGCCGTTTTGACTACGGAACGGTCATGATTGCACTCGGTCAGCAATCGCTCCCAGCTGACTCGATTCATCTGCTCATGCAACAGATTGTAAGAGAGCACGGCATAGATGTGTTTGCTGTCAACACCGGGCTCTCGACGGTTGGATTAGGCAGTTCCAACTTTGAAACTGTGCCGCAACTGCGCGCCGCTATGCTTGCTGGCGTTGGGATTACGCCCATGGACGCTGGAGAAGTTTGGCACTTGCTTGATAGCCGCTTTGACATAGATATCCCTATCTTGGAGCTCTCTCAACTTGGTCGCATGAACCTCTCCAAATACACGGCCGTAGTCATGCCCGGCGGCAATTATGCTTCAGTGGATTCATCTGGTGTGGCTAACCTTCGCCGATATGTATCACAAGGTGGCACGCTCATCGCCATGAAAGGTGCCACCGAGTGGCTGATTCAGCGGGGCATCATACCTGAAAAAATTAAGAAACCCAAAGATGATACCGCCAGAACCCGCGTGCCATATGAACAGCTTGAGCAAACTACACGTGCACAGCTCATTACAGGTGCCATCTTTGAGGCTACACTCGACCGCTCACATCCGTTGTGCTTTGGCTACGAGAGTGAGAAAATTGCTCTCTTTCGTGACCATACACTTTTCTTAGAAGTCTCACGTAATCGCTACGATACCCCTGTTCAGTACACTGCGAAACCTCTGCTCTCTGGCTATATCTCGAAGTCAAATGAGGAACTCTTGCGCAATACTGCTGCGGCGATTGTCAGTCGCATTGGCAATGGGCGTGCGATTGTCTTTGCTGACAATCCTAATTTTCGCGCATTTTGGTATGGCACCAACAAACTGTTTCTCAACAGCCTCTTTTTTAGCACAATGATGACACGCAGCCTCAACCTTCCAGCTGAGAATGAGACACACTAAGCATGATGCGTTCAAACCTTTTGTCTCGGGGAATGTTTATGTTTGCACCTTGTCAGGTTGCAGTCTGCTGAGAGCTTTCAAAACACTTAAGCCGAATTCTATGCATTGCGCTTTGTTTCTACTTTCTTTTTTTGCGCTGATTACATTTGGGCTGCCGACCTTTGCACAGCTGCCGAGCATGCCTAAGCGCACTCTCCCTGAATTTTCGCTCTCCCCTGCAGAAGTCACTGCACATATCCGATTTCTGGCTGCCGATGAACTCATGGGCAGAATGACTGGCGAAATGGGCAATAATGTTGCCGCTCGCTACATTGCCGAGCAGTTCCGCTTCTACGGGCTTAAACCGCTTCCGGGCGCGCCTGACTATATGCAGAAAGTGCCTATGGTTAAAGTCAAACCGCCAAAGCATGCCACGCTGGTCTTGGGACGCGATACCGCTCAGCATGGCAAAAATATGCTGCTTCTCCAAGGTAATGCGATGGATGTCAAAGCCCCAGTGGTCTTTGCTAAGCACGGTATCGTTGATGAAACCACCGGACGTGATGACTATGCTGGTTTGGATGTGAAGGATAAAATTGTGCTGGTCAAATTAGGGGCTTCAGATGGTGCAGATATTCGCGAGGCGCTCCGCCTTCGAGAAGCAAAACAAAAAGCCGCCCTTGCACGCGGCGCTATTGCCTTAGTTGAGCTCTACAATGCTTCCATTGCTTGGACATTTATCGTGCAATTCATCAACCGCGAAACTATTGAGCTCCGCACCGACTCAGCATCTGACAACATGGCTTACATCTGGCTGAACGCTGGCGCCGGGTCCTTTGCCGCTCAACTGAACCCCGACATACCGCTCTCGGGAGCAATCTCTACCAGCGGTCTTAGCCACGAGCCGTTCCTATCGCAAAATGTCGTTGGCTTCATTGAAGGCAAAGATGCCAAACTCAAACACCAATACATTTTGCTTACCGCACACTACGACCACATTGGCACCAGACCGCAGCCTAATCAAACCGATACCATTTTCAATGGCGCACGCGATAACGGCATGGGCGTAACTGCCTTGTTAGCTGCGGCTAAAGCCTTAGCTCAAGCTCCGCCGAAGCGTTCTGTACTTTGCCTTGCGCTCACGGGCGAAGAGGTTGGCTTGCTTGGCAGTCAATACTATGCCGCTCATCCACTCTTGCCTTTAGACAAGGCGGTTTTCAACCTGAATGTCGACGGCGCCGGATACAATGACACCACCATCGTTACCGTGATTGGCTGGAGTCGCACAACCGCCCAGTCGGATATTGAGGCTGCGGCTAAGGCTTTTGGCTTAGGTGTGGTTGATGACCCTGCTCCCGAGCAAAATCTTTTTGACCGCTCCGATAACGTTAGCTTTGCCGCAAAAGGTATCCCAGCACCTACTTTCAGTCAAGGATTCAGAAGTTTTGATGCCGAGATTGGCAAGTACTACCATCAAGTGACTGACCAAGCTGATGACAAGTTCAACTTTGCTTACTTGCACCGATTCTGCCAAGCGTACATTCACGCAGTTCGCCGCATCGCTGACCGACCGACACCACCACGCTGGATAGCCGGCGATAAGTATGAGCCGGCATTCAAGCAACTCTATGGGGAAAAATAATTTTGTCCCTTTCCTTTGGCATAGAAAGGGACACTTCGGCATCGCTGAAACAGGGTGAGGTGAATCCAGTGGCGTGGATGCTTCACTTCGCTTGCGCTTCGTTCAGCATGACAGGGTAAGAGACACGCTGCACTCTCTTTTTTGCCATTCCGAACGCAGTGAGGAATCTAATGCATGGATGCTTCGTCATATGGACTATACTTTATAGCAACATCAACTTCAAAACGCAATTTTAATCTGGAATGGACGGTACAGCTATTGTTCTCACCAACGGCTTACTTCATACACAGCATGCAAAAACCGCCCACGGTCTTATTCGTGGCACCGAGCGCTTTCAGATTCTTGGCATCATTGACCCTGTTAGCGCCGGCAAAGATGCAGGTGTTGTCCTAGATGGCAAGGCACGCGGGATTCCCGTTTTTGCTTCACTTGCAGATGCACTCACGCAGATTTCGCAAAAAATTGACTTTTGCATTGTGGGCATTGCTGTTGCTGGCGGCAAATTGCCTGAAGATTTTCAGGCAGTGCTGAAGGATGCGATTCGTGCCCGAATGTCTATCGTCAATGGCTTGCATGATTTTCTTTCCGATTTGCCTGACTTTCAGGCTCTGGCTCAGGAATATGGCGTCAAGCTCGTGGATGTGCGCAAACCGAAGCCAAAGTCTGAACTTTCGTATTGGTCAGGTCGCATTTGCACAGTTACTACACCACGCGTTGCCGTCTTGGGCACCGATTGCGCTATCGGCAAACGCACCACATGTCGGTTTCTGACCGAAGCGGCATGCCAGCAAGGCTTGAAAGCCGAAATGATTTACACTGGACAAACCGGCTGGATGCAAGGTCACAAATACGGTTTTATTTTTGATGCCACCCTCAATGACTTTGTTACTGGCGAGTTAGAAAGCGCCTTGGTAAAATGCTTTGAGGAAGCACGACCCGACATCATGTTCATTGAAGGGCAATCGGCTCTGCGCAACCCGCTCGGACCATGCGGCAGTGAATTTATCATATCAGGACAAGCTAAAGCGGTTGTCTTACAGCATAAACCTGCACGTCGATACTTCAAAGGCACAGAAGCCTGCCCCGTGGAGATTCCTTCCGTCAAAAGTGAAATTGAGCTCATTCGCACTTTGGGAGCAGAGACCTTAGCGCTTACCCTCAATACCGATGGTCTTACCCCTGAACAGGCGCAGCACTTCAAGGCGCTCTACCGTGAAGAACTTGGCATTCCCGTCGTCCTACCCCTCGAAGAAGGTGTCGGTGAAGCCCTGCAAGCGATTCGCCAATTTTTCAACATCTGATTGAGCGACCCATGCACATTGCCGCTGTTCATGTACACAAGAAAAATCTTGAACTGGTGCGCCCATACACGATTGCGTATAAGACGGTCACTTCAGTTGAAAATGTCATTGTCCAGCTTGTGCTCTCTAATGGCATAGTGGGCTACGGGGCAGCCAATCCTTCCAAGCCCGTTGTTGGCGTATCTGTAGAAGATTCCTTTCATACCCTTCAGCAAGATGATTTTGCTTGGCTCCTTGGACGCGATATTCGAGAGTATCGCCAGCTTTGTCATGAACTGCGCTTGCGCTATGGCGCAGATGTTGGTGCCATCACTGCGTTGGATATTGCCCTGCACGATGCTTTCACGAGGTATTTGGATATTCCGTTGGTGAGATTTTTAGGTCAGAAAATTCAAGTTCTGCCCACTTCGATTACCATCGGCATCAAAGGTGTTGAAGAGACGCTCCTTGAAGCCGAAGAATATCTGGCACGCCATTTTCAAATTCTCAAGGTTAAAATTGGTCGGTCGCTCGAGGAAGACATTGAGCGTCTTTTCAAACTGCGAGAGCGGTTTGGTCGTCGTGTTCGGCTGCGCGTTGATGCTAATCAAGGTTACGACACCGAGACTTTGAAGAAATTTGTTGGTCTGACTTCTCAGCTTGAGCTTGAGCTCATTGAGCAACCTCTGCCTGCTTCAGCCATTGAAGATATGAAAGCGCTTCCTGATTCCATTAAATCCATGCTGGCGGCAGATGAATCGCTTCTTACCGCTTCGGATGCGATGCAACTTCTTACACCACCCAAAGCCTGTGCGATTTTCAACATCAAGCTCATGAAATGTGGCGGCATTACCGGCGCCTGCGAAATTGCCGCACTTGCTGAACTGGCTCATCTTGACTTGATGTGGGGCTGTAACGATGAGAGCGCCATCAGCATTGCGGCGGCACTGCACACCGCCTTTGCATACAAAGCCACAAAATACCTCGACCTTGATGGCAGTCTTGACCTTGCACGCGATGTGGTCTCTGGCGGCTTTGAACTCAAAGATGGGTTCATGCGCCCACTTGAGCGCGCCGGACTCGGTCTTGACGCTCATCTGGACAGCTAAACATCTGCCCTGTGCATTTGACTAACATTTTGCAGAGCGACACACTATGCTTAAACTTGCTGGATAAGACTTGCTTGGATTGCAAATTTTTTGCGCAAGTGCCTTTCTTTAACTGGCTGTGATATTGATTCTGGATTACGGCGCCAGCAACCTGCGCTCCGTCAAAAAGGCGTTCGATTATTTGGGGATTGCCGCTCGCATCACTCATCAACCTGCCGAGATTACTTCGGCAAGCAAAATTTTGCTTCCCGGTGTGGGCGCCTTTGGCAAGGGCATGGAAGCCTTGTGCCGCTCTGGCTTTGCTGAAGCTATTGCCGAGCATGTCGATAAAGGTCGCGACCTGCTTGGCATCTGTCTCGGGATGCAGCTTTTGCTTACACAGAGTGAAGAAATGGGGCTGCACGACGGGCTCAACCTTCTCGAAGGCTATGTGCGCCAATTTGACAAAACCAAAGACAAAGTGCCACAAATCGGCTGGAACAGCCTTGACCACATTCGCCGTGATAGTGTTTTGTTCAAAGGTATTGATGAAGGCACATATTTTTACTTTGTGCACTCCTACTACTGCGATGTGGCTGTGCCAGATTGTGTGGCGGCAGAGGCTTTTTACGCAGGCACCAAATTTGCCACTAGCATTGAAAAAAATAATATCTTTGCAGTCCAGTTTCACCCTGAAAAGTCAGGGTCATGGGGATTGAAAGTTTTGAAAAATTTTGCGCAACACTGATTTCGTGCGGTATTGAAGATAACGCAACCTATCATATATGCTGATTATTCCAGCCATCGATATCCGCGACCAACGGTGCGTTCGACTCTCGCAAGGCGATTTTACTCGCGAAAAGATTTACTTAGATAAACCCTGCGACATGGCTATTCTTTGGCGCAAGCAAAACGCCAAAATGCTTCATCTTGTCGACCTTGATGCGGCACTCACAGGCTCACCTCAAAACTTCGAGACCATCAAAAGCATCGTCGACACGGTTGATATTCCTGTTGAAGTGGGCGGCGGGATTCGCACCCTCAAAGATGCAGAGCGATACCTCAACATCGGCGTCTGCCGCATTATTGTGGGTTCAGCGGCTGTGACCAATCCCGACCTCGTGCGCGAGCTCATCAAGGAATTTGGGTCAAAACGAGTCGTTGTCGGCATTGATGCCAAAGATGGTGTGCCCAAAGTTAATGGATGGATAGATAGTGCGCCCCTGAGTGATGTGGAGCTGGGCTTGAAAATGAAAGATTTGGGCGTCGAGCGCGTCATCTACACCGACATCTCTAAAGATGGTATGCTGACTGGCGTTGGCTATGCGGCGCTCAAATGCTTTGCTGAACAAACTTGCCTGAAAGTTACTGCCTCTGGTGGAGTGTCGTCTTACAAAGATTTTATTGCCTTGCATGAACTGCAGCCTCTCGGTGTCGACTCTGTGGTGATTGGCAAAGCCCTCTACGAAGAAACCTTCCCATGCCAAAAACTTTGGCATCTTTACGAAAAAGATATTCCGCTCGACACCAACTTTTCTACAGCTGCCCTGCGTTGCCCCACCGATTGACCTCACGCTTGCACATTGCTTCATAATAAGATACTTTTACACTTAACCTTGCACTTGAAAGGAAGGACTTTATGTTGTTATCATTTCCTACTTGGGTCGTTCACATTTCCTCCATGGTCGAGTGGCTCGTTGCTTCGATTTTGCTCTATCGGTATGGGAAGTTGATTGGTCGCAAAGACATTGAGCAGTTTGCTTTGCTGATGTTGCCGCATTGGGTCGGAGGCATGTGCGTGATTATCTACCACCTCACCACCGATTCTGTTGAATTTTGGCTTAATGCTTCAAAGGTTATCAATCTGATTGGCAGTGTGGCGTTGCTATACGCCTCGCTGCGCATTATTCGTCAGCCTGCTCGCCCAGCAATTGCGCTGGCAAGTCTGATTGGCATCTTCGCCAGTTACAATTTGCAAGATTGGTTAGAGTTTATACCGAAAGTTTCAGTTCAGCTCTCCAGCCTTGTTTATTTCAGCTTTCTTGTTTCTCTGCTTTTTCTTTACCGCAAAGATAAAACTGTCTTTTCTGGTCTAACGGTTTTTGGCTTTTGGTTTGTGCTTGTTTTCGTAGCCGTTACGATTGTCTGCACACACTTTGCCATCAATGTGCGTGGTTACCCTACGCTTACGCATGACGACCTTCTGCACGGCTTTGCAGAAAGCCTGCTGACGCTAAGCAACCTCATGATTGCCATTGGCATTGCCCAAAAGCTCAAAGCGGCTCAACAGGCTTTGGCTTCACTGCCTGACCATGCTACAGCGCCGCAACTTTCAAAATGAAGAGCACATAGATTATCAGAAAAAGAATACCTTCCCAACGGGAAATTTTTTTGTCAAGAGTCAGTAAGTAAAACAGCAATGCCCCAACGCCATACACAGGTAATGGTAATCGCAATATCTCGGGCGGCACAATAACTACTCCTACCATCGAAGCCACACCCGTAATGGCTAAGCTATTGAAAATACATGAGCCCAAGATATTCCCTACGGCAATCTCTCCCTTACCTTGACGCGCCGCAGTGGCACTAATCACCGCTTCAGGCAGTGTCGTCCCAATCGACAGCACGGTTACTGAAATAATCGCTTTGCTGATTTGCAAGGCATCTGCAATATGCTCCAAGGCTTCAATCGTATAGTTTGCACCTAAGTAGATAAACACCCCACTGATAACGAGCATGGCTGCATCTTTCAGCTGCACCTTACCACTTTTGGCTGTGTTTTTGACAGATTCATTGAGCAGAATGTCTTGTTCGCTATTGCTCTCTCGCAGAAGATAGAGGGTGTAGGCAATGTACGCACTTAGTCCAAGCATCCCTTCAATGAATGTGATTTTGCCATCGAGCATCATGAGAGCAAGCAAGAATGTGGCACCCAAGAGGTAATTGAGGTCAATGAGAATATACTGGTCGCCCAGCTCGATTCTTTTTCGCGCAAAGATGGCGGAGAGCGCCAGCACAAAAAACAGATTTGAAATGGATGCACCTATCACATTGCCCGATACTACCTCTGATACTTCCTTGCTGACTGCAACAATAGATGCAATGAGTTCTGGAAGTGATGTGCCCACCGATACAATCACCACGCCAACCGCAAATGGGGAAAGTCCTAACGCTAACCCTACTACTTCAGCCGCATTCGTAAAAAATCTTGCCGCCGTAATCAGTGTGGCGAGACTGACCACAAAGATGATTCCCCACAGTGTAATTTCTCCCATTACTATGCGTTTGGTTTTTTGCGGGCTCCCGACTTCAGAATCGAGGTTGTAGCTGTATTTATCCTTTGCGTTGTGTGCTGCTTAAGTTAGGCTGCTTGCATTTTCCTGCAGTTTTTTCAGCATGAGCGTTGCATCACTTAGCTTTTTGCGTTCTGCTTCAACGACGGTGGCTGGAGCATTTGCAAGAAATCCAGCATTACTTAGCTTTGCTTCAATCTGTTTGATGTAAGCCGCGGTCTTTTCGATTTCCTTTGCCAAGCGGGTTTTTTCTTTTTCCAAATCCAGTAGCCCCTCTAACAAAATGTAAATTTCATGACCTTCCACTACGGCGCTGGCACAGGTTTTGGGCTTTGTCAGCTCTGTATCAATTTTGAGCGTGATGCGTGCCAAGCGTTCAATCAGCATGGCTTGTTCTGCCAGCATTTTGGCATCATGCTCTGTTTTTGCTTTTATCTGCGATGGTGCAATAAGCGATGGTGCAATGCCCAGCACGCTGCGTATGCTGCGTACCTCGCTGACCACACCTTTGATGAGCTCAAACTGCGCTTCAATCTGCTCTTGGATGTGCCACGATACTGGCTGCGGCATCGCTTGCGTGACAATGCTCTCATCATCACGGCGTGGCGCAAGGTGTTGCCAGAGTGCTTCTGTGATAAAAGGCATGATAGGATGCAGCATCTTCATGGCAGATTCAAACACAAGAATAGCGCGGCAAATCATAGCTTCACGCTCCGATGGCGCTGCCGCTTGCAGTTTGACTTTGAGCATCTCGACAAACCAATCGCAGTAGTCGCTCCAAATGAAATCATATGGAATTTTTGCAAGGTCGTTGATGCGCAGGTTTTCTACTGCATGGTGATATGCTCTAAGCGTAGAAGCAAGTCGTGAAAATATCCATTGCTCGACAAGGTCAAGTGTCTGTGTCTCAATAGTGCTGAGCGACAGGGCTTGATAGTGATACTTGAAGGTCTCGAGGTCAGCGAAAATTTCGCCGCGTTTCATAAGCAAAAATCGTGCAGCATTCCAGATTTTGGTGGCAAAGTTTCGCCCTTGCTCCATTTGTGGGGTATCTTGGTCTTTGGTCACTTCCATGCGCACATCTTGACCAATTGGCGCCAGAAAAATCGTGGTAAAGCGCATGGCGTCGGCACCGTATTTTTCAATCACATCGAGTGGATTGGGCGAATTGCCCAGTGACTTTGACATCTTTCGCCCTTGCCCATCGCGAATAATGCTCGTGAAATACACCTTGCGAAATGGAACATGGCGTTCGTAGTAAGCGTAGCGCTCGGCTTGAGAGCATTCACCTTGTTTTAGAAATAGCTTTTGCCGCTCTTCATCACTGGCACGAAAATACAGCCCTGCCATAATCATCCGAGCGACCCAGAAGAAGATGATGTCTGGACCTGTTACGAGCACACTTGTTGGATAAAAGGCACGAAAGTCGTCGCTCTCCATGCTGTTTTTGCCATCCCAGCCGAGCGTCGTCAGTGGCCAGAGCCACGATGAAAACCATGTATCCAAGACATCTTCATCCTGCCGTAAGGTTTCCACGTGCTGTCCATACTGCATAGCGTATCGCTCTATGGCTTCTTCATGCGTTTGCGCCACCACCACACGACCCTCTTCATCATACCATGCTGGAATACGGTGCCCCCACCACAATTGGCGAGAAATGCACCAATCCTGAACATTGGTCATCCAGTGCCGATAGGTGTTTATCCACCGTTCAGGATAAAATTTGATGAACCCTGCCTCTACTGCTTCCAAAGCCGGTTGAGCCAAAGGCGGCATTTTGACAAACCATTGCTCCGATAGGTAGGGCTCGACCACCACGTCGGCACGCTCCGAATAGCCGACATTGTGCGTGTAATCTTCAGCTTTTTCGAGGTTACCCTGCTCACGCAAGACTTCTTCAGCTTTTTTGCGTGCTGCAAACCTATCCAATCCCGAAAATATCCCGAACCCGTGCTCAATTTTGCCCGTTTTGTCAATTGCGCAGATGAATGGCAGTTGATGGCGTTGCCCGATAAGGTAGTCGTTCGCATCATGCGCAGGCGTGACTTTGAGTGCACCCGTGCCGAACGCCATATCAACGTAGTCATCGGCGATAATTGGAATTTCTCGTTTGGTTAGCGGTTCAATGACCACTTTGCCAATGTAGCTTCGGTAGCGCTCATCATTGGGATTGACTGCCACAGCAACATCGGCAAGTATAGTTTCAGGGCGCACGGTTGCAATTGTGATAAATTTCTCTGGCTCATCTTTGAAGAAGTAGCGCACATAGTAGAGTTTGTCGGTCTGTGTTTTCATCACGACTTCTTCATCGGAGAGTGCTGTTTGTGAAACGGGGCACCAATTGATGATACGCTTGCCGCGGTAAATGAGTCCATCGTTATAGAGTTTAATGAATGCACAGGTTACCGCTTGTGAAGCGCGCTCATCCATTGTGAAGAGATTGCGTCGCCAATCTGCTGAGACGCCCAGCTTGCGAAGCTGTTCAAGAATGAGGTCGCCGTATTCATTTCGCCATTGCCACACTCGCTCCAAGAATTTTTCTCGCCCTAAGTCGTAGCGCGTTTTCTTTTCTTTTCGCAATTCTCTCTCGACTCGCGTCTGTGTTGCAATGCCAGCATGGTCGGTGCCGGGCAGCCACAGTGATTCATAGCCTGCCATTCGGTGGTAGCGAATCAAGACATCTTGAATGGTGTGATTCAGCACATGCCCCAT
>Ga0308417_1000820_pt1 | contig 21731 bp, 21 predicted proteins | sample HotsprSampleOS65_FD_203528 | JGI IMG/M metagenome (GOLD analysis project Ga0308417, IMG submission 203528) | Hot spring phototrophic mat microbial communities from Octopus Spring, Yellowstone National Park, Wyoming, United States - 20090730_OS65 ... | reverse complement strand
GCGATCACGACGACATCGTCGGTCACTGCTGCCATGCCTGGAACCGCCTCGTCGATCAGCCCGGGCGCATCATGTCCATCGGACTGCGGGACTGGGCACATCGGTTCTGATCAATGGGATTTGGTATAAGAGGGCGCTTGGTCTTGCCGGACCACTTTCGGGCCGGCCTGTCGCCTCGGCACCGCCAACTCTGCCACGCGGTTTTTCCTCCCTATCGTGGCGATGCTAGGGCGGGGTGGCGAGGCCGTCAATTCGACTCGTTCTCGACGCAAAACGCTCCCGCCTCTTACGGTTCCGCTTCCCGGCAGCCCCTCCTTGGCCTGACCGCACGACCGCTCAGCGACCGCTTCGCGTCCGCGCTGTACCACTGGTAGCCGGCTCTGCAATCGGCAATCAGAGCAGCTCGCTATAGGGCAGGAACGGCACCGTTTCGCCCGCTGCGAGTTCAGTCCGCGTCTCGGCGAGCTCAACCAGCCCGTCGGTGTCGGTGAGCGAGGACAGGAGCCCCGCCCCTTCGCGGGGAAAGCTCCTCGCCTCCAGGGCGCCGTCCTCGCCCCAGGCGAGGCTTGCCCGCACGTACTCTCGCCTGCCGGTCTTCTTGCGATAACGAAACGCTGCCCGCACCGGGAAGCGCAGCGGCGGCTTCGGCGCCGCTCCGGCGAGCAGCAGGGCGAGCGGCTTGGCGAGATGGACGAAGGTGACGACCACCGCGGCTGGGTTGCCCGGCAGGCCGGCAAAGGCAGCGCGACCGATGCGCCCGAGAGCGACGGGCCGGCCGGGCTTGATGGCGAGCCGCCAGAGATCGATCCGTCCGACGGCCTCCACCGCTGCCTTCACGTGATCCTCCTCGCCGGTCGAGACGCCGCCTGTGGTCAGCAGCAGGTCGTGGTGCTGCGCCGCCTCGGCGAGGGCCCGGGCGATGGCGTCGCGGCGGTCGGGCAGGATGCCGAGGTCGCTGACTGCGAAGCCGAGGCGCGCCAAGGCTGCCTGCAGCGTGAAGCGGTTGCTGTCGAACACCTGATGCGCTGCGAGACGGCATCCTGGCTCGGCGAGCTCGTCCCCTGTGGAGAACACCGCGACGCGAAGCCGCGTGCGAACGGGCAGGGCCGCGAGACCGAGGGCCGCCGCCATGCCGACGTCCTGCGGGCGAAGGATCAGGCCCCGCTCGAGCGCGACACTGCCCCTTGCAACATCCTCTCCCGCCGCGCGCGCGTTGGCGCCCCTCTTCAGCCCCGGGGGAAGCCGAACCCTGCCGTCGGGCAGGGCCTCGGCGTCCTCCTGCATCATCACCGTGTCGGCACCGTCCGGCATCGGTGCGCCGGTGAAGATCCGTATCGCGCTTCCGGGAGGCAGCGCGCGCACGGATGCTGCGCCCGCCGGCAGCCGGCTGGCCACCGCCAGCACCGTGTGACGATCGGCTGCGAGATCGGCGTGGCGCACGGCGTAACCGTCCACAGCCGAGTTGGCGAAGGGCGGCAGGTCGATCGACGCCACCACGTCCTCGGCAAGGATCCGGCCAACCGCCTCGCGCAGGCCGACGGTCTCGACTGCCGTCACCGGAACGAGACGTTCGCGCAACGCGGCCAGTGCCGTGTCCACCGGCATCAGCTCGGCCCCAAAGGCGAAACAGTCGTCTGAGAGCTCCGCCACCGCCTCAGCCGACCGCGCGCACTCGCTCCGCAAGCCCAGCTGCGCGCATGACGAAGTCCGCGATCGCCTCCACATCGTTCAGAGAGAGCACGGTCCGGTCGCACTCCGGGACCGGCCCGTCCGAAGCAACTGCGCGGATCATCGCATCCTCGGGGAAGAGCGGGGGCTTTCCCGTCGCCACCCGCCAGACCTCGAGCTTCGGGTGCGGATTGCGCTTGAAGCCTTCGACCAGGACAAGGTCGACGGGAGCAAGCCGAGAGACCAGTTCGGCAAGCGAAGGCTCCGCCGCACCGCGCAGTTCATGCATCAGCGCCCAGCGGTTGGCGGAGGCGACCAGGACCTCAGTCGCGCCCGCACGACGGTGCTCATAGCTGTCCTTGCCGAGCTGATCGACATCGAAGCCGTGGTGCGCGTGCTTGATGGTGGAGACCCGCAAGCCCCTTGCGACCAGGGCTGGGATCAGCCGTATGAGCAGGGTCGTCTTGCCGGAGCCGGACCAGCCGGTGATGCCGAACAGGGTCATCGGTGGACGGGGCCGGCCGGCAGGGAGCGCCCTGCCGGCCGGGTCGCGCGCACCAGAAGGGGAAGAAGGCGGGTCTCCGTCAGTCGGCGCCCGCGCCTTTGGCGCCTGCCGGCAGCGAGGCCTTCCGTGTCGGGTTCATCACCTCATCGACCCAAAGGCTGTGGTGCTCCTTGGCCCAGTTCAGATCGACCTTGCCCGAACCCATGGCGGCGAAGGCTCCCTCCATGCCGAGCGTGCCAATGTAGATATGGGCCAGGATGAGCGCGATCATCACGAAGCCAACGAGGCCGTGGATCTGGGTCGCAAGCTGCATCCCGTAGACGTCTGTGGCGATGAACTGGAACGGGAACATCTTGATGAAGCCCGTCACCGCGATCGCCGCCCCGCCCAGCACGGTGGTCCAGAACACGAGTTTCTGCCCGGCGTTGAACTTCTTTGACGGCGCATGCGCATGGCCGACTAAGCCACCGCCCTTGGCCAGCCACTCGATGTCGGTGCCATCAGGGATGTTGCGGTGCACCCAAAGCACCACCATCAGGAGCACGCCGAGCGTGAAGGGGAAGCCCAGGAAGTTGTGCGCAACCTTGCCCACCTCCGACCAGGCGGTGAACGCCTCCGGCCCGATCAGCGGCAGCAGCAGATGGCGACCATAGCTGATGTTGAGGCCGGTGATCGCGAGCACAATGAAGCTCGTCGCGGTGAGCCAGTGCGCGAATCGCTCCAGGCCGTCGAAGCGCTGGATGTACCGCCCCGATGGCCCGGCGGCGATGCGCACGCGGCCGCGGACGAGGTAGAAAAGAGTGATCACGGCGAGCATGCCGAGGATGGAGACGGCGCCCACCCACTTCATGGTGGTGCGCCACGCTTCCTGGAACCCCCGCCCATGCGGCTGGATCAAGGTCGCGGCCTTCTGGTCGGGGATGGTGACGCGGCCAACGATCTCGCCGTGGCGCCCCTGCGGCGCCGTCTGCAAATAGCGGAACAGCATCTCCTCCTGCGCCGCTGCTGGAGAGGCAGGGGTGCCTGCCTGCGCCAGGGCAGAAGGTGCTGCGCCCGGTGCGGCGACGAACAGCCCGGCCGCCAGCAGGAGTGCCGCTGCAAGCGTACGGACCTGGCTTGCAAAACGCATCATGCGCGTGTTCCTCCCGCGAGGGTGCGCGGGCAGCGGCCCTGTGCCGCCACCCACCACCGATCTGTCAGCCCGAAGCCATCTCCTTGTACGCGGTGCGCCAGCCCCAGGCGCCGGAGCCGTAGCCGCGTGTCGTCACCCGCTCGGCATAAATCTGGGCGATGATCTCGCCGTCGCCTGCGAGGAGCGCCTTAGTCGAGCACATCTCGGCGCAGATCGGCAGCTTCCCCTCGGCAAGCCGGTTGGAGCCGTACTTCGCATATTCCGCCGGCGTATTGTCGGCCTCTGGCCCGCCGGCGCAGTAGGTGCACTTGTCCATCTTGCCGCGGCTGCCGAAGTTGCCGAGGCGTGGGTATTGCGGCGCACCGAAGGGGCAGGCGTAGAAGCAGTAGCCGCAGCCGATGCAGAGATCCTTCGAGTGCAGCACCACTCCATCCGCGGTGGTGTAGAAGCAATCCACCGGACAGACGGCCGCGCAGGGCGCGTCAGTGCAGTGCATGCACGCCATCGAGATCGACCGTTCGCCCGGCTTGCCGTCGTTGATGGTGACGACGCGGCGGCGGTTGATGCCCCAGGGCACCTCGTGCTCGTTCTTGCAGGCGGTGACGCAGGCGTTGCACTCGATGCAGCGATCCGCGTCGCAGAGGAACTTCATGCGGGCCATCGTCGTATTCCCTCCCCAGCCCTGATCACGTCGCGCGGATCTGGCACAGCGTGCACTTCGTCTCCTGCATCGAGGTGACAGGATCGAAGCCGTACGTCGTCACGGTGTTCACGCTCTCGCCGAGCACGATCGGGTCGGTGCCCTTCGGGTATTTCCGCCTCTGGTCCTCAGCCATGAACCAGCCGGCGAAGTGGAAGGGCATGAACGCCACGCCGCGGCCGACGCGCTCGGTAACCAGAGCCTTCATCCGGCACACCTTGCCCTTCGGCATCTCTGGCCCGCTGACCAGCACCCACTGCCCGTCGCGGATGCCGCGTTCGGCAGCATCCGCCGGATTGATCTCGACGAACATGTCCTGCTGCAGCTCGGCGAGCCACTTGTTGGAGCGCGTTTCCTCGCCACCACCTTCGTACTCGACCAGGCGGCCCGAGGTCAGCACGAGCGGATAGTCGCGGTGGATGGCGTTGCGTACCGCCGCGTCCTGTACCGTCTTGCCGTAGTTGATCACCCGGTGCGCCATGAAGTTGTCGCGTGTGGGGTATTTCGCGACCAAATCAGGGCGCGGGCTGTAGATCGGCTCGCGGTGCACCGGGATCGGGTCCGGCAGGTTCCAGGCGTTGGCGCGCGCCTTGGCGTTGCCGAAGGGCGAGCATCCGTGCTCGAGCGCCACCCGGATGATGCCGCCCGAGAGGTCGGTCATCCAGGACACGCGATCGACGTTGTTGCCGCCGATGCGCTCGATGATCGCCAACTCCTGCGGGGTGAGGTCCTTGTCCCAGCCGAGACGCTTCAGCACGGCCATCGTGAATTCGGGGTAGCCGTCCTGGATCTCGGAGCCCTTCGAATACGAGCCCTCGGCCAGCAGCGTGACCCCGTTGCGCTCGACCCCGAAGCGGGCACGGAAGGTTCCGCCGCCGTCCTTCACGTGCATGCTGGTATCGTAGAGGATGTGTGTGCCCGGGTGGCGGAGTTCCGGCGTGCCCCAGCACGGCCAAGGCAAGCCGTAGTAGTCGCCACGCACCTCCGCCGGCGCATCCGGCCCGGCGCGGAGCGTCACCAGGTCGAAGTGCCGCTGGTGCCGCATATGCGCCTTCAGCCGCTCGGGCGAGATGCCCGAATACCCGGTGCCCCAGGCGCCGCGGTTGATCTCGCGAAGCACGCTTTCGGGCTCGGGCACGCGGGCGCGAACGGTGATGTTCTTGAACATCTCCTTCGCGAAACCGAGTTTCTCGGCGAGGCGATAGATGACCTCGTAGTCGTCCTTGCTCTCGAAGATCGGGTCGACGACCTTCTCGCCCCACTGCACCGACCGGTTGGAGGAGGTGCGGCTGCCCGAGCATTCGAATTGGGTGCAGATCGGCAGCAGGTAGGTGTTGTCCTTGCGGTTGTGCAGGACGGCGAAGGTCGTTGGGTGCGGGTCGGCCACCACGAGAAGATCGAGCTTCTCCAGCGCCGCGACCGCCTCCGGCATGCGCACCACGGTGTTTCCGCCATGACCGAACACCACCATGCCGCGATAGTTCGGCTGGCCGTCTGCGATCTGGCGCGTTCCGTCCTTCACCGGCTCGAGCAAGGTCGCATCCATGTAGCGGGTGGTGGTGATGCCGGCCGTCTCCATCATCCGCTTGCGTGTCGCGTCATCCGCCCCGGGCGGGCCGAAGCGACTACGCATCCACTCGTAGTCGACCTCCCAGACCCGGCACCAGTGCCGCCATGCCGTCTCGTCGAGACCGTAGTAGGCGGGAAGCGTGCCGACATCGAGGCCGAAATCCGTCGCCCCCTGCACGTTGCAGTGGCCGCGGAAAATGTTCGCCCCGTTGCCCGCGCCGCCGACATTGCCGGTGGCGAGCAGAAGGATCGAAGCGGCGCGCACGTTCGCCGTTCCGACCGTATGCTGGGTAAGGCCCATGCACCAGATCAGGGTCGCCGGCTTCTCCTTGGCGAACTTCTCCGCCACCCGCCGCACCTGAGCCCCGGGAACGCCTGTGACGCGCTCCACCTCCTCAGGCGTCCACTTCGCAATCTCCTTGCGCGCATCCTCCATGCCGTGCACGCGCTGGCGGATAAACTCCTTGTCCTCCCAGCCGTTCTCGAAGATGTGCCAGAGCATGCCCCAGAGCAGCGGAATGTCGGTGCCGGGTCGGAGGCGGACGTATTCGGTCGCATGCGCCGCCGTGCGCGTGAATCGCGGGTCGATGACGATGACGTTGGCCCGGTTCTTCTCCTTACCCTGCAGCACGTGCTGCAGCGACACCGGGTGCGCCTCCGCCGGGTTCCCGCCCATGATGATCATGGTCTTCGCGTTGCGGATGTCGTTGTAAGAGTTGGTCTGCGCCCCGTAGCCCCAGGTATTGGCCACCCCGGCGACCGTGGTGGAGTGGCAGATGCGGGCCTGGTGATCGACGTTGTTGGTGCCCCAGAAGGCGGCCAACTTGCGGAACAGGTAGGCGCCCTCGTTGGAGAACTTGGCCGAACCGAGGAAGAACACTGCGTCAGGGCCGGCTTCGTTGCGGATCTTCAGCATCCGATCGCCAATCTCGTCGATCGCCTGCGCCCAGGAGATGCGGCGCCACTGCCCGCCTTCGAGCTTCATCGGATATTTCAGCCGCCGGTCGCCATGCACGAGTTCGCGCACTGCCGCACCCTTGGCGCAGTGGGTACCGCGGTTGATCGGGCTCTCCCACGAGGGCTCCTGGCCGACCCACACGCCGTTCTGCACCTCGGCCGTCACCGTGCAGCCGACGGAGCAATGCGTACAAATGTTCTTCTTGATCTCAACCCGCACGCCGGGCTGCGTCGGCCCGGCTTCGGCCCTCTTCACCGTCCCGGCACTGAGCGCGCCGAGGGCGGCAAGTCCGCCCGCGGCCACGCCCGACCGGCGCAGGAAAGCGCGACGATCCAGCGCGCCGGAGGAAAGGGCGCTCATCGATGCGGCGAGTCCGCCGCGCGCACCCTGCGCATCGCTTCGCTTGATCAGCATCTCGGTCTCCTCCCCGTTCCGCTCGAGGGTCAGCGCTCGTAGCGGTTCGTCCGGTAGAACGCCTGCACGTGCGGCGAATTCGCCTGGTACCGGCTGCGCCGCCTTTCCTCCCGGCTCTCCCGGGCGGCGGCCGGCACTGCGCCGCCGAACGGTGCCGCGACCGTCGCCGCGCCGGCCACGCCGAGCCCTCGCAGAAAACGCCGCCGCGCCTCCATCTTCCCGTTCCCCTCGTTCATCGCACTCTCTCCCACCTCACGTTCTTATCCCGACCGGGCCGGTCGGGTCACTTCGCGGCCTCACAGCACCTTCCGACGCGCCGCACGGGACGGGTTTGATCCACATCAAACGGGTAGCGCGAACGCTGCCGTCTCGATCTCGATCCATCCCCTGCCCAGGCGGCCCACCGCGCGGTAGAACCGTGCGGCCTTCGCAGCCTCGAGGTCGGCGAAGAAGCGGCCGGCCCAAGGCCTCACGTGTTGCTCGAAGAACCGGCCGTCCTCGCCAGCGGGCGCACCCAACGACCCGTCGATCAGCCCAGCCATGACCTCGCAGACCGAGGCAATGTGGTCCTCGGGCTCCGGCACAGATTCGGCGCGGACGATGCCGAGCCGGGCCAAGTCCCCGCGCAGACGCGCAAGCGGACGTTCGTGCAGGAACCCCGTCAGGTAGTAGCTCGCATATGGCAGCAGTTCGCCCCGGCCTACGCCGATGAACAGGTGGAAGAACTCGCGCTCTGCTGATGCCGGGCTGGCCTCGCCCGCAGCCTCGGCCAGCGCGCCGAGAGCCGAGCCCAAGGGAGTTCCGTCTGCAGAGAGCCCCCTTAGTCGGGTTAGCATGTCCTCTCCGGGCGGCCTCGCCAAAAGGGCAGCGAGCAGCCCGTACAGACGCGCCCGAGCCACCTCGGCCTCGTCAGCCGCACCCCTACCAACGACCGTATCGACTCCCACCGTTTTCGTTCCTGTTCGACCGGCTCAGCGGGCGCTCCCTCCCGCGACCTGTCCTTCCTACTTTAGGCGCGGAGCGCGACGCTTGCCAAGATGGTTTGCTCGCGACCGCGTGATCGCACTGCAGCACAACTGCGACCGCCCCAGTCGGGCCTGTTTCGGGTTTCGGGCGGGTTCAGACCGCAGGCTCAGGCCGGAAGTGCGCCGCCATGGCGTCGGGGAGGAGGCAGGGCGGGCGGAAGGGTGTCGGCCGGGGAGGTGTCGCCGACCGTTCTGGTCGGGAAGGTTGTCGTTGTATCTGTGATCCGCGCTGTCGGCGCCGGCGGGGCAGGCCCGGCATCCGCTGGGGCAGGAGCGGCGTCGGCTACCCCACCTGCAGCCGGCACGTCCGTGGCGTCGCCAGCGTGGACGCGGGTCTCGTCCTCGCCGCTCCCGGCCGAGGGGGGCGAAAGCATTCGCTCCACGAGCGTCCTGATCGCCGGGGTTTCGCCCACGCCGTCGCAGAAATCGGGCACCCCGCCGGGCGTGTTCCAATCCCACGCGTAGTCAGCCGGGCCGACGAAGTCGCGAATCGCCGGGTCGAGCGACCAAGCGCGGCGCAAGGCCGCATTGCGCAAGGCAGCCGGCACACCCTTGCGGAAGAACACGGAAAGGTCGGTCTCGAGGCTGATCTCCTCGATCTTCGGCAAGGCGTCGAGGTCGACCGGCTCATCCTCGGCCGCACCTCGTTCCGCGACGGAAGCGGCTTGGGGAGGCCGAGCCTGATCAGGCTCGGCGGCCACCGGCAGCCCTTCGCGTGCGGCCCGCTTGCGCCGTGCCCAGCGGGCGAGGAAGCCCTCGGCCCTCCCCTTGCTGTTCTCCTCAGCCATCGTCGTCTTAGCCATCGTCGTCCAAGATCTTCGGCCGCGTTGCCAAGGCCTCAGGGTCGGCCCGATCGCGCCGACGCTTGACAAACGCCCGCTCACGATGGTGGGCGGCAACGAAGGCCTCTATCGTCTCGCGGATCGGTCCTGGCATCGGCACCGGTTCGATGATGTCGGACGAGCCGACGCTGATCAGGCTCTCCGCCTCGCCCGCGTCCGCGATCACCCGGTGCAGCTCCACGCCCGGCTCTTCCAGGCACCGGCGCAGCACCACCCAAAGCACCGGCCGCCCGCTTTCGAGGTTCGCCTTGTAGCCCAGCGTGTCGGAGGCGGCCAGTTCGAGCTCCGCCTGCCCCGCGATGTAGGCGGTGACGTCGCCCTCCCGACGCAGCACCGTCCAGGGTGAAGCCACAGTCGGCGCGGGCAGCACGGCAACGGGCATCCAGAGATGCTCCACCCAGGGGCTCTTCGCTGCCCTCCTCTCGACCACCACAGAAACAGGAAGGCTGAGGACCCGATCCATGGCGGGGCCTCAGGCAGCGCGCACGCCGCGCGCGGCGAAGGGAAGGTTCTCGAGCAGGTTCTGCGGCTTCATGCGAATCCGGCGGGCGACATCCCAGGCCAACGCCAGATAGACGGGGCGTCCACCGACCCGCGGCAGCACCAAGCGAGGGTCGCGGAAGCCGAGCCGGTAAAGGGCGGCAATACGCCCGAGCGCCTCCGGCTCGACCACCTCGCCGCGCCACAAGCGCCCTACGATGGCGGAGGCCTCGGCATCGAGCCCGACATACCACACCCAGGCCTCGTCGTGGATCGTCTGCAGCGGTTCCACCTCGACCTCGGCTCCGGTCATGTGCGCGACCCAGAGCGCGATCACGCGGCCCAACGCCGCCTGCCCCTCGCGGCCGAAGGTGAGGTCGAGCACGAAGTCGTGCCGGTCGGAGCGGTCCCAGTACAGCCCGGCGGTGTCCGCGTTCAGCACGTCGAGCTCGACCGACGCCCTGGTCCCGACCTCGGCAAGAAGAGACGTGAGCAGGCCGAACGCCCCGCCCCCTTTGGCCGCGCTCTCCACCACCTCCTCGTCGGCGAGGAGCAGGTTGCCGCCCTCGGTCGAGACACGTTGGGGGCGGAAGAAGAGTTCCGCCGCGCGCAGAAGGAACGGGTCGTCGCAACCATCCAGCACGTTGCGCAGGATGAGCTGCACAAGCTGGGCGAGGAACATCGGCGGTGTTGCCGAGAGGTCGCGGGCAAACAGGGCAGCGTAGGCCGCCTCCACCGTGGCGTGGGCGAGGAGGTGGTCGCGGAAGGCAAGCCAAACCGACCAGTTCTCGCGCGCGCTCGGATCGGCGAGAGCATCGATCTCGCTTGCCGCCACGGGCCGGCGAGGGTCGGCGAGCAGCGCGGCATGCAAGGCGCGCTCGGCCGCGCAGGCCTCGGCGGGGGGAACGAGCTCCGGCCGCGCGAGCCAAGCGGCGAGCAAGGCATCGGTGACCGCAACCCCGCCCGTGGCGTGACGCTCGGCCAGATGGTGGCCGGACGCCAACCAAAAGTCGCGGCTCACCCGCCCCTCCCGCGTTGCAGCATGCCGAGAAGATCGACCGGCTCCGCCGCCGCGGCCTCCCCCTCCTCCCGGATCACCCCGATCACCGGCAGCGCCAGCGGCGTGCCGCGTGGCCGAAGCGTCCGGAAGCGTTCGCGGATTCGCCCGCCCTCCTCGACTGTCCGGCCGAGGGCGATCACGGTTCCAGCTCCATGTCCGCAACAGAGGCTCTCGGCATGCGCGATCTCCTCCTCGGCCGCGGCCAGGGCAGCGGCCTCGTTCGGCGCGCGCATGCGGGCCTAGATCAGGACGGCGAGGGCGGCGACCGCCGCCCTGCGCTCCTCCGCGGTGGCAGACCCTACCGTGACGAGAGTCGACCAGCCGCCGCTGTCCACGCCAAGGAAGCCGCAGCGGAAGGCTTGGCGTGCCTTGCCCTCGAGGCGGTCGGGGGCGTCGTCCCAGAACAGGAACGTGCCCGCAACCGCGATCTCGCCGGGTTCCGCGGCTGCCGGAAAGACCAAGCTGTCCGAGGGATCGAGGCGGATGGTACGCAGGATCGCGCCGAAGGGTTTTGCGATCATCGCCGTCCTGCGCTCAGTCGTCGACGCCCGCGATTGCCAGCCACGCAGGCGAGGCGAGCGCGCCGGCCAAAGCCCTACGCTCCTGCCGGCCCGCCTCGTCGAGCAGGACGAGATCCCCGCTGGCGGGGTCGATGCCCCGCTTCGCCGCGCGAGGCTCGGTCAGCCGCGCGAGGTAGCTTTCGGCCAGCGATCGCGCTCCTCGCTCCTGCCACGCATGCAGGCCAGCCATCAGATGGCGGGCGTAGGACTCGACCAGTCGGCTGATCTCCACAGGCTCGAACCCCTCGTCGTGCAGTGAGGTCTGGTCCGGCATCGTTCCTGGCTCGACGCCGTCGTCGAAGGCCGCGCGGAGCCCGGCATGGACAACGAGCCATCCGGGAACCTCCGCCTCGCCTGCTTCGGCCCAGGCAAGGCGCACCCCGCCTACAGCCGCGCTGTCGATCGCAATTCGGTCGGGCCAGACGAAATCGATCTGCGTCTCCGGCGGGGCGTGCACGGCGAGCATGTCAGCCAGAGCAGTCATCCCGGCATACAGTGCAAGGCGCGCCTCGCGCAGCGGACGGTCTGGCTCCAGAACAACAGCGACATCGAAGCGGCGGTACGAGCGCGACCAGACCAGGGTGCCAGCCCCGGCGCGAGCGGCGATCCCACAGGCATGGGCGAAGGCGTCCCCGCCCTCGCGCAAGGAAACTTCACGGTACAACGGCGGCAGATCGAGCGGCGGGGTCGGTGTCTCCTTGCCCATATGCGCCTGGGCCTCGTGTCCGTCTCGTCAACGTCTGCGACTCTCGTCATATATGCGGGCCGGGGTCGGTTTCACAGACGCGGGAGGAACCAGGAATGGCCGAGGGGACGGCGGGCGGTTCCCGACCGGAGCGAACGGTCTTCGTCTGCTCCTGCGAAGGCACCATGCCGCTCGACGAACGGGCGCTTGCTCAGGGCTGCCCGGGGGCACGTCTTCAGACCGCGCGCCAGCTTTGCCGGGCCGAACTGCCGCGCCTCACCCAGGCCCTGGCCAGTGGCGAGGTCCTGGTCGGCTGCGTGCAGGAGCGCGCCGTGTTCGCCGATGCGGCCGCCGAGGCCAAGGCCGCCCATGCGCTCAATACGGTGTGTCTGCGCGAGACCGCCGGCTGGTCGGCGGAGGCCGACCGGGCAGGGCCCAAGATGGCGGCCTTGCTCGCCGCCGCTTCGGTGCCGATGCCGCCGACCCCGATCGTGTCCTACCGCTCCGAGGGCGTGACGCTCATCTACGGGCGGGACGAGGCCGCGATCGAGGCCGCGAACCGGCTCAAGACGCGGTTGAACCTGACCGTCCTGCTCGCTGAGGCGAAGGAGGTCATGCCCCCGCGCACGACTGAGTTCCCGGTGGTGAAGGGGCGGATCAGCCGCGCCTCCGGGCACCTCGGCGCGTTCGAACTCGTGGTCGACGACTACGCCGCCCCAGCACCCTCGTCGCGGTCGCGTCTCGTCTTTGGCCCCGCACGCGACGGAGCGAAGAGCCGCTGCGACATCATCCTCGATCTCTCTGGCCTGGCGCCTCTGTTCCCCGCTCCGCACAAGCGGCCCGGCTATCTGCGCGCCGACCCGAACGAGCCGGTGGCGGTCGAGCGGGCGATCTTCGATGCTGCCGACCTCGTCGGCACCTTCGATCGACCGCGCTACGTCACCTTCACGGAGGCGCTGTGCGCCCATTCGCGGTCGCGCAAGACAGGCTGCACGCGCTGCCTCGACCTTTGCCCCGTGGGCGCGATCCGCCCGAATGGCGATCACGTCGCGATCGACCCGATGATCTGCGCCGGCTGCGGGTCGTGCACGTCGGTCTGTCCGACGGGAGCCGCCTCCTACGCCCTGCCTCCAGCTGAGGCGCTGCTCAAGCGCCTGCGGGCGCTCTTGCTCACCTACCGCGGGGCGGGCGGGAAGCGGCCGGTGCTGCTTGTCCACGAAGGGGAACATGGAGAGCCGCTGATCGAGGCGCTCGCCCGCTTCGGCGACGGCCTGCCCGCGCGCGTGCTCCCCTTCGCGGTGAATGAAGTCACGGCTCTCGGTCTCGAGACGATCGCCTTCGCCTTCGCCTACGGCGCGGCGGAGTTGCGCATCCTGCTGCCCGCCCGGCCGCGCCATGATCTCGAGGCGCTGAACCGGACGCTTGCGGTCGCCGAGACGGTGCTTTGCGCCTGGGGCTTCGGCGAAGGGCGGGTCGGGCTGATCGAGGCCTCGGACCCGGATGCGCTCGCCACCGCGCTCGCCTCCTTGCCGACGCGCGACGGTGCTGCCGCCCCCCGCACCCTGCTGCCGATGGGCGAGGCGCGCAGCCTCGCGCGGATCGGGCTGCGCGAACTCGCCAAAGCGGCACCCGCGCCTTCTTCGATCGTTCCGCTTCCCGAGAGGGCCCCGTTCGGCAGCCTCTCTGTCAACGCGGAGGGCTGCACGCTCTGCCTCTCCTGCGTTGCCGCATGCCCGACCGGGGCTCTGCGCGACAATCCCGACCGACCCGCGCTGTCGTTTGTCGAGGACGCCTGCGTGCAGTGTGGCCTCTGCGCCGCCACCTGCCCGGAGAAGGTGATCACTCTCGTCCCGCGGCTCAACATCGGGCCCGATGTCGCGACCCCGCGCGTGATCAAGGAGGAGGAGCCTTTCGCCTGCATCCGCTGCGGTAAACCTTTCGGCGTGAAGTCCTCGATCGAGCGGGTTGTGGCGAAGCTCTCGTCGAGCCACTGGATGTACGCGGGCAACGCCGCGAACATCGACCTGATGCGGATGTGCGAGAGCTGCCGCGTCGCGGCGGTGACGGAAACCTCGGGCCTTGATCCGTATGCCGGCCCGCCCAGGCCGCCGATCCTGACCGGAGACGACGTCTGAGAAGACCCTGACGCGCCGGGGAGCCTGCGAAGCGCTGGATCGATCCTGTTCCCTCCGTTGCCTTCTAGGTAGAATCAAGAAGGCGGCCATCGAAGCTGCGAAGCGGTGGATCGTTCATGTTCCCTCCGTGGCCGCGAGAGGGCACCTGCCGCCGCCCTGGGCCGCCCGTCCGGCTTGCGACGCGCTCGTCTTTTTTTGACCGCCGGGAGCTGCACTCTCCCACGCGCGGTCGCGGCCTGACCATGCCCGAACCGCCCAGGCAACGACGCTGGCTGGCACACGTCTTGCCAGGGCATACCCGGCGGTTGATTGACCCGGCGCGCATCGCGGCCCTACATCACGGGTGATGTCCGACAACACAATCCGCGCGACGGTGGCTGCCCCGCCCGCCTCCCTGCCTCGGCACGACGAGCGCGACGATCTCGCTTCGGCACGCCGCGTGCTCGCGACAGAAGCTGCAGCACTCGACCGTCTCGCCCGGTCGCTCGACCGCCGCTTCGTCGCCGCCCTCGACCTGCTCGGCGGGGCAAAGGGGCGGATCATCGTCTCGGGCATCGGCAAATCGGGCCACGTGGCGCGCAAGATCGCCGCCACCTTGGCCTCGACGGGCAGCCCCGCCCAGTTCGTTCACCCGGCCGAGGCAAGCCACGGCGACCTCGGCATGGTCACACCCGCCGATGCCGTGCTGGCCCTGTCGAACTCGGGCGAGACGGCCGAGCTGACCGACCTCGTGTCGCACACACGGCGCTTCGCGATCCCCCTCGTCGCCATCACCTCACGCGCGGGAAGCACGCTTGCCCGCCACGCGGATGTGGCCCTCATCCTGCCCGAGGCTCCGGAAGCCTGTCCCCTGGGCCTCGCTCCCACCACCTCGACCACGCAGATGCTGGCGCTCGGCGACGCGGTCGCGGTCGCCTTGCTCGCCCGCAAGGGCTTTGGGGCGGAGGATTTCCGTGTGCTGCATCCGGGCGGGCGGCTCGGGCGACGGCTCCTGCGTGTGCGCGACCTGATGCACGCGGGCGAGGAGGTTCCGCTCGCGCCAAAGACGGTGCGCATGGACGAGGCGATCGTGCGCATGACCGCGCATCGCTTCGGCTGCCTTGGGCTGACAGACGACGCTGGGCGGCTGGTCGGCATCGTCACCGACGGCGACCTCAGGCGGCACATGAGTGCCGATCTGCTCGCCCGTCGTGCCGAGGAGGTGATGACCCATCGCCCCCGCGCCATCGGCCCCGAGGCCCTGGCGGCGGAGGCGCTTCGGCAAATGAACGAACATCGGATCACCGCTCTGTTCGTGGTCGAGGGGGGCCGCGCCATAGGGATCCTGCACGTGCACGACTTACTGCGAGCCGGGGTGGCATGACTCCCACCCCCCGCTGCGCCACCGGGCCAGCTCGAGCTGCCCCCATCTGGCCGCGCCAGAGTCGCGTTCCCTCCCTGAGGGCCCGCCCAGCGGTCATCGACGCTCGAGCCCTTGCTCGGCGCCGGTTCATCGTGGGCACGCTCAAGCGCGCCCTGCCGCTCGCCGCCCTTGCCGCGCTGTCGCTCGTCCTCGCCTGGCCGAAGGTCACTGGCAGCGACGAGAGGACGCGCATGGTCTACGCCAAGCGCATGGAGGGGTTACCCGACAGCGCTCGCGTTCGTGATGCCCGCCTTTTCGGCCGAGACGACCGCGGCCGCCCCTACACTCTCACTGCGGAGCAGGCCGAGCAGGCGCGGCGGTCGACGATCGTCGACCTTGTCGCGCCGCGCGGCGACCTCACGCTCGAAGACGGGGCTTGGGTCCTGCTCGAGGCGCAGTCGGGGCGGTTCGACCGCCAGGCACGGCTTCTCGATCTCGAGGGCGACGTGGTGCTCTATCATGATGCCGGCTACGAGGTGCGGACAGCGAAGGCGCGGATTGACCTCGCCGCCGGCCGCGCCGAGGGCGACAGCGCCGTCGCGGTGCAGGGCCCTGCCGGCAGCCTGGACGGCCCGGCGTTCCGGCTCGAGGAGAGGGGGGCGGTGGTGATCGTCCCCGGCCCTGCCCGGATGCTTCTCCGCACGGTCGAGGGCGCGCCATGACTGCCCGTCGACTCGTTGCCGCCGCCCTCCTCTTTGCCTCCGCCGCCTCGGCGCAGGATCTAGGCCTGTCCGGTCGGGGCCCGGTCGAGGTCCTGGCGGACGGGGCGATCGAGTGGCGACGCGACGAGCAGGTGGTGATTGCTCGCGGCAATGCCCGCGCCACGCGCGAGGGGACGACCGTCTTCGCCGACCGCCTGATCGCCCGCTACCGCCCGCGGGCGGGGTCGGAGGCGCGCGCGGCGGACGTCTCGCTGTTCGCTGGCGCTTCCGAGGTCTGGCGGCTGGAGGCGGAGGGCAATGTCCGCATCCTCGCCGGCAATGACCGCGCGCAGGGAGACCGCGCGATTTATGACCTCGACCGAAACGTGCTCGTGCTGACGGGCCGGTCGCTCGTCCTGACCAGTGGCAGCGACACGGTGAGCGCCCGGGACGCGCTGGAATATTGGTCCGAGACGCGGATGGCCGTGGCGCGCGGACAGGCCGTCGTCGCCTCGCCCGACCGCCGTCTCGAGGCCGAGACCATCGCCGCTTGGTTGCCCGAGCGCGAGGCGACGTCCGGGCCGCAGGGCGAGCGCGGCGGGCCGAACCCGGGGGCTGGGCGGCTGGAACGCGCCGAGGCTTGGGGCGATGTCCGAATAACCACCGCTGCAGAGGTGGTTCGCGGCGACCGGGGCCTCTACCTGCCGGCTGAGGGGGTGGCGCGGGTGTTTGGGGCGGTGCGCATCACCCGAGGGCCGAACCAGCTCAACGGCGCGGTCGCCGAGGTGAACCTGCGCACCGGCGTGTCGCGGCTTCTGCCGGCTCCAGGCGGGCGCGTCGCCGGCATGCTTGTGCCAGAGGAGCGCCGTCCGCCCGCTCCCGCGCTTGACAGGCGGCCGTGAACGCCAACCTACGCGCGGAGGGCGGGACACCGTGGGAGGGCCCGCTCCAGGTTCTGCCGGGCGCCGCCGGCCTGGTCGCGACCAACCTCGGCAAGCGTTACAGGAAGCGCCCGGTGCTCAGGGGCGTCTCGCTCTCCCTCCGCCGTGGCGAGGCGGTGGGGCTGCTCGGTCCGAACGGGGCCGGCAAGACCACCTGTTTCTACCTGATCGTCGGCCTCGTCCGCCCGGACGAGGGGCGGATCACGCTGGACGGGGTTGACATCACGCATCTGCCGATGTTTCGCCGCGCCCGCCTCGGCCTGGGCTATCTCCCGCAGGAGGCCTCGATCTTCCGCGGGCTCTCGGTCGAGGACAACATCCGCGCTGCCCTCGAGGTCGTGGAGCCAGACCGCGACAGACGCGAGACAATCCTCGATGACCTTTTGGCCGAGTTCTCGATCAGCCACCTCCGCCGCACCCCCGCGATCGCGCTCTCCGGCGGCGAGCGTCGCCGGGTGGAGATCGCTCGTGCCCTCGCCACTTACCCCTCGTTCATTCTTCTCGACGAACCTCTCGCCGGCATCGACCCGATCGCGCTTGGCGACATCCGCGATCTCGTCGCGCATCTGAAGGACCGCGGCATTGGTGTCTTGATCACCGACCACAACGTGCGCGAAACGCTCGGCATCATCGACCGCGCCTACATCCTGCACGATGGCAAGGTGCTGATGGAGGGCGCGCCACAGGACATCGTCACCCACGACGGCGTGCGCCGGGTCTATCTCGGCGACCGCTTCCGGCTTTGAACGGCGCGGGAGGCAGCGATGGCGCTCGCGCCACGCCTCGACCTGCGCCTCGGCCAGACGCTGGTGATGACGCCGCAGTTGCGGCAGGCGATCCAGCTTCTGCAGTACTCCAATCTCGAGGTCCAGGCCTGGGTCGAGCAGGAGTTGGAGCGGAACCCGCTGCTTGAGCGCGACGACAGCCCCGCTCTTGACGACGCTGCAGCCCCGGCTGCCGAGCCCGAGCCGCTGCCGCCCTTGGGCGAACCCGGGCGCGAGGCGATCGGCGCCAGCGAGGCTGTTCCGCTCGATGCCGATTTCGGCAACGTCTACGACCCAGGCACCGCCGCCGACGGCGCCTATGCCCCCGGCGCGGGCGCCATCGGTCGTGGCGGTCGGCCCGATTTCGAGGAGGACGACCGAGACATTGGCGACCTCGCGCCGCAGCGCCGATCGTTGCGCGAACACCTTGCCGAACAGCTCCGCCTCACCTTCGACGACGCAACCGACCGTCTGATCGGCGCCTGCTTGATCGCCGCCCTCGACGGTGCGGGTCGTCTGACCATCGACCTCGACGGGCTCGCCGCCCGCCTCGCCGCACCCCGCGCACGGATCGAGGCCGTGCTGGCGCGGATGCAGAGGTTCGATCCGCCTGGCGTGTTCGCGCGATCCTTGCGCGAATGCCTCGAGATCCAGCTGCGCGAGCAAAACCGCTTCGATCCGGCGATGGCGGCCCTCCTTGCCAACCTCGACCTGGTCGCGAAGCGCGACTTCAAGCGGCTGCGCGAGGTCTGCGCCGTTGACGCCGAGGATCTGGCCGGGATGATCGCTGAACTCCGGCGTCTCGACCCGAAGCCGGGAGCAGGCTTCGACGGCGAGCCGGCCGCCAGCGTGATCCCGGACGTGCTGCTGCGCGCGTCCAACGACGGCGGCTGGATCGTCGAGCTGAACCCCGAGACGCTGCCGCGCGTGATCGCTAACGGCGCCTATCATGCCAAGGTGCTGGGGGCGGCGCGGAGCAAGGAGGAGCGCGCCTTCATCGCCGAGCACTGGGCGAATGCGACTTGGCTCGTCAAAAGCCTCGCCCAGCGCGCGAGTACGATCCTGAAAGTGGCGGCCGAGATCGTACGCCGACAGGACGCCTTCCTCCGCCACGGCATCACGCACCTTAAGCCCCTGATCCTGCGCGACATCGCGCAAGCCGTCGACCTGCACGAGTCGACCGTGAGCCGGGTCACCGCGAACAAATACATCGCGACCCCGCGCGGCGTGCTCGAACTCAAGTTCTTTTTCACCAACGCCGTCGGCGGGCTTGGCGGGGAGACGCATTCGGCGGAGGCAGTGAAGGCGCGGATCAAGGCGCTGGTGGCGGCGGAAGATCCGGACGCTGTGCTCTCGGACGACGCGATCGTGGCGGTGCTGCGCCGGGAGGGAGTGGACATCGCGCGGCGCACGGTGGCGAAATACCGTGAGGGGCTCGGCATCCCCTCCTCCGTGCACCGGCGGCGGGAGAAAGCGGTCCCGCTCTGACCGCAGCCCCCGGCCCGTCCCGTTCCGTCTCCGGCGGGCCGATCAGAAGGAAGGATGAACGAACGCCATGCACATCACCGTCTCGGGCAAGCAGGTGGACGTGGGCGAAGCCCTTTCGACCTACGTCTCGGACCAGCTCAACGCGATCGCCGCCAAGTATTTCGACCACGCCCTAGACGCGCACGTCGTGTTCTCGCGCGCGCGGAGCTTCTTCATGTGCGACGTCACCATGCACGCGGGACGCAACCTCGTGCTTCGCGGCGAGGGCGAGGCGCAGGACGCGCACGCCGCGTTCGATGCGGCGGCGGAACACCTTGCGAAGCGTCTACGCCGCTACCGGCGCAGAGTGAGCGATCACGCCCGTGACCTCGCCCACCGCCAAAGGCCGGAGAAGGCACGCCAGTTCGTTCTCTCGCCGGAACCCGTGTCTGAACTCGTCGCCGCCGGAGAAGCTGAAACCCTCGATTTCAACGGCGACCATGCGACGGTGGTGGCCGAGATGCCGGCGGAGATCGAGACTCTGACCGTCGGCGAGGCGGTCATGCGGCTCGACCTTGCCCACGTTCCGGTGCTGATGTTCCGCGACCACAAGACGGGCTGCCTGTCGGTGGTCTATCGGCGCGACGACGGCAACATCGGCTGGATCGACGCCTCAGCCGCCAAAGGCTGAACCGGCCGCACGCAATCGCCCTGCTCGACCAACCGTCGCGGACCGTCATCGCAGCCGAAACGACGCCGGCGCCCGCCCGACTGTGACCGCCTCCATTGCAGGCGAACCATGCGCGGGGGGCGACTTGCGCGTTGGGGCGTTTGCCGCCATTGCTCGCGACTTGCCAGCCGCCCCGGAGACCTGACCGCATGAACGAGATCGCCTTCGCCTCGGCGACGAAGCTCGCCGCCATGATCCGCCAGAAGAAGATCGGCTCGCTCGAACTGCTTGACCTGTATCTAAAGCGGATCGAGGCGTTCAACCCTGGGCTGAATGCGATCGTCGCTCTGGATGTCGAGCGTGCGCGGAAAGACGCCGCGCTGATGGACCGCAGGCTTGCCCGCGGCGACATCGCCGGCCCACTGCACGGCGTGCCGATGACCGTGAAGGAGTCCTTCGACGTTGAGGGGCTGCCGACCACCTGGGGCGACCCGGCGAATGCGGACAATGTCGCAAAGGAGGACGCGCTGGCGGTGGCCAGGCTTCGTACCGCTGGGGCCGTGGTGTTCGGCAAGACGAATGTGCCCCTGATGCTCGCCGACTGGCAGTCCTACAACGCCGTCTACGGCCAGACGAACAACCCCTGGGACCCTGCGCGCTCCCCGGGCGGCTCCTCGGGGGGGTCGGCGGCGGCTCTGGCGGCGGGTCTGACCGGGCTCGAACTCGGCTCTGATATCGGCGCCTCCATCCGCAACCCCGCTCACTACTGCGGCGTCTACGGCCACAAGCCGACCTGGGGGGTGTGTTCCCCGCGCGGCCATGGCCTTGGCACGCTCGGTCAGACCGACATGTCGGTCATCGGGCCCCTTGGCCGGGCAGGAGGCGACCTGATGCTCGCGCTCGACGTGATTGCTGGCCCCGACGAGGTCGATTCCCAAGGCTGGAAGCTCGCCCTGCCAAGGCCGCGTTTGCCGGGGATCAAGGGGCTGCGGGTCGCGATCATGGCCGACAACCCCGTCGCACCAGTCGAGGAGGAATATGCGAAAAAGATCGAGGCCCTCGCCCGCACCTTCAAGAAGGAGGGAGCCAAGGTCGATCTTGCCGCCCGTCCTGAGGTCGACTGGGCGGAGCTGTGGCGCACCTACATCTTGCTGCTGCGGGCTGCGACCTCGATGCGGCTGACCGACGAGCAGGCCGCGTTCTGGGCCGAGGAGGCAAAGAAACACGGTGCCGACAGCGACGATTACGTCGCGCTGATGGCGCGCGGAAACACGCTGCCGCACCGCCTGTGGCTTCACCTCAACGAGGCCCGGTTGAAGATCCGCCGCGCCTTCGTCGCCTTCTTCCGCGAGTGGGACGTGCTTCTCTGCCCAGTCGCCGCAACACCGGCGGTGCCGCACGACCAGGAGGGGCAGCGGCACGAACGCACCATCATGGTCAACGGCGTGCCGCAGCCGGTGACCACACAGCTGTTCTGGGCCGGCATTGCCACCCTCGCCTATCTGCCAGCAACGGTGGCGCCCATCGGGGCGATGAAAGGGGGCCTGCCGATCGGGGTGCAGATCGTCGCCGGCCCCTACCAGGATCGGCAGGCGATCCATCTCGCCACTCTGATGGAAAAGGCCGTACGGGGTTTCCGCGCCCCTACGGCCTACGCAAGCGATGCGCCGCCCGCCGCCCCAGCCGTGACCGAAGAGAAGGTCGCGGAGGAGGCGAAGGTGGCGGCCTAGGGTCTGGACTCATAACCACCAAGTGACGGTTGCGGCGAGGGAGGGGGCTGAGGGAGACGTCGGCGCGTCGGTCGGAGCGTGTGGCGATGCGTCGGAAATCCTTGAGGCGGCAGAAGGCGCGCTCGATCAGGGTTCGCTTGCGGTAGGCGCTTCGGTCGAACGGATGGTGCTGTTTGCGGGTGGGATTGTTCGGGATCACCGGCACGGTGCCGCGTGCCAGCAGGAGGCTGCGGATGCCGGTGCTGCCATAGGCAGAATCGGCGATGCAGAGCCTGGCTGACGGCCAGGGCGCGAGCAGGGCGAGGGCCACCGGCGCATCGCCGCGCTGTCAGTTCGAAACCCGAGGGGATCGGTCAGCGCGTGGATCTTGCTGGTCCGCCCGC
>Ga0308417_1000819_pt1 | contig 21739 bp, 25 predicted proteins | sample HotsprSampleOS65_FD_203528 | JGI IMG/M metagenome (GOLD analysis project Ga0308417, IMG submission 203528) | Hot spring phototrophic mat microbial communities from Octopus Spring, Yellowstone National Park, Wyoming, United States - 20090730_OS65 ... | reverse complement strand
AGCCCACCCCAGAGGTCCTCATGCCGCCACCCGCCCCCTTCCAGGACGGAGCCTGGACCTACCAGTCGCAGGAAGAGGGAGGACGTCGGCTGTGCGTCCTAGCTGGCCGCGCCCAGGACGACACCTTCCTCGTACTGCGCGTGATCCAGAACTATGGCCCCGACCTTACGCTGGTCCAGCCCTCTTGGCGCCTACAGGGCGATCGCCTCCGTATGCGCGTCTCCATTGGCGGCGTCACCAAGGATCTCGCCGCCACCGCGCCCGCTCCGCAGCAGCTGCGCGCCGACCTCGCCGCCGACGCCGAGGCCTTCGCCGACCTGCTCGAGGCGGCTGAGACCCTCGAGAACCCCACCGTCCAGGCGGCGGCAACGGGCCTCCGCCCTATCGCCTTCTCAGGAACAGGCCTGCGCGCAGCAGCCACGCGATTTGGCGATTGCATAGAGACCCTCCACGGACGCTCAGCCCAACCCGCGCCTGCCCCCGGTCCGCAGCGTTGACAGAAATGGCGATGGCAAGGCACGCTGGCGCGATCCCTGCCGTCGCGGAGACCTATCCCATGCATTCCCATCCTACCACCCTTATCAATATCTTCGGCGGGCCGGGCATTGGTAAAAGCACCTTTGCCGCCCTCTTGTTCGCCGCGCTGAAGATGCGCGACGCCTCAGTCGAAATCACCACTGAGTACGCCAAAGACCTTCTGCGTGACGGGCGCGGGCACGTCCTTTCCGAGGACCAGATCGAAGTCTTCGCCGCCCAGCGCCGTCGTCACCGGCGCCTCCTTGGCAAAGTCAACCTCGCTATTACCGACAGCCCCGTGCTGCTGTGCTCCATCTATGCCCCCGCCCACTACCCTCAAAGCTACCATGACCTCGTTCGCTGGGCCCATGACGAAATCCCCTCCGTCAATCTCCTCCTCCAGCGCCACGCTGGCCCCTACGAGGTCGAGGGCCGGATCCACTCCGAAACGGTCGCCCGCGCCATTGATCAGGCCATCAATGCCCTCCTCGAGCGCTATGCTATCCCCCACCACCGTGTTCCTGCCGGACGCGCGGGGATCTCGGCTTCCCTCGGAATCCTCGAGCAGGCCGGCCTCCTACCCCCCGCTCCGCCCCACGTGCAGGACCGCCTCCCTCTCTGACCCCTTGACGGGCCCAAGAGGGTCCCCATCTCCATCCCGCCACCTCCCTTCGGAGACGGCTATGGAGATAAACGCGTTTCGGCATAGGCCTCATGGACCCGGGGGCAGTACCCGGCACCTCCACCAGTTCCGCGGCGTAGAGCAGTCCGGCAGCTCGTCAGGCTCATAACCTGGAGGTCCCTGGTTCAAATCCAGGCGCCGCAACCATCCCCTCCCACCCGGGAAGGACCGCGACGGGGGTGAAGTAGGATCGACATGGGCAGTAAAGGACACGCTTTCTCCCGGCATGGTACCGCCGTTATCGGACCGAACCACATAGAGGCCAACGACAACGTTGCCTCTGTCCAGGACTTCCGCCTCGCCGCCTGATTGGGTGGTCATCGGATAGGCCTAACGGACGCGGCACGGGGGGCGCCGGGCAACAGAAGCCCCCCACTTTCTCCCTCCTCGCTCTCCCTCCTCCTCGAGCCACCAAAAAGAAAAGAAGCCGTTCATCCCTGTTGCCCTATGTTTCTCCTGTTGCCTACGGCCCAGGAGAGACCATGACCACCTCGATCTTCTCGAAGCTGTCCCAGCAGAGCAAGCATCGGGACCTGCTCGAGAACCAGGATCCCGACGCCCCGCCGATCGGCAACCTCAGGACCGGCAAGACCATCGCCGAGTTCCGCGCCATGGGCCTTGATGTCCGCATGGTTTGTGGATCTTGCCGCACGAATGGCCCCCTTGATCTCTCCGCTCTGCCTAAGGGGGCGGACACCGAAAGCCGTCTTATCGCTGCTCGCTGCCCGTCCTGTGGCTCAGATGCCGTCTCTCAGGAAGTCGTCGCCCTCGGCTCCGTTGTCGGCCCTGCCTTCGTGGCCTTCGTCCGCGTGCCCCGCGTCGCTTCGTCCAAGTCCTCATATCGTTCAAAGCCCGCGCGGGCCGACCTCCTCTCCACTGACGACATTCTTCCCGATCTGTTACCGATCCTCAATAAGGAGATTGCCGAGGCTCCCGATCTCTCCGATGGCCTCGACGCCCAGGAGACCGAGGACGCCGAGACCAAGAGCGCTCGCCTGGTGGCGCCCGTGAAGACGTCCGCGAAAACCGCGGCCAAACCAGCCGCCCCGACAATCTCCGCAGCCAAGGCTGCTCCGGCGAAGTCATATTCTAAGGCGCCGGCAAAAAAGATCCCCTCCAAGCCGTCCGGCAAGGCCGTTCCCAAGGCCCCGGCCCAGACTGTGTCGGGAAAGGCGCCAACAAAGCCCTCTACCAAGGTCGCCGCCAAGACCACGTCCAGGCCCGCGTCGGCTAAGGCGCCAACAAAGACCCCCTCCAAGCCGTCCAGCAAGGCCGTCGCTAAGTCCCCGGTCCAGGCCGCGTCGGCAAAGGCGCCGACAAAGGTTTCTGCCAAGGCCGCCGCCAAGACCACGGCCAGGCCCGCGTCGGCCAAAGCGCCTGCGAAGGCTTGCAAGACGACCGCCCAGTCCGGACCAAGCAAGACGCCTGCGAAGATCATCCGCAAGGTCGCGCCGGCACCAAAGATCTCGGCTAGGTCCACGGCGATCTCCGTCGCCAAAATGTCCGGAAAGGCTGGTGCGAAGACTACGGCCAAGCCGGCAGAGAAGGCCGCGCCCAAGACGCCCGTCAAGAAGGAAGCCCGGCGATGATCGGACGGATTCTCGTGGTCGATGACACCGCCGCCAATGTACGGGTGCTGTCGAAGATCCTCCAGGCCGAGCTGTTCGCGGTCGACACCGCCGTCTCGGGGGAGGAAGCGCTCGATCGCATCGCCGCCGAGCCCCCCGACCTGGTCTTGATGGACGTCATGATGCCTGGCATCGACGGCTATGAGACCTGTCGGCGTATCAAGGCTGACGGACGCATGCGGCGCATCCCCGTTATCATGGTTACTGCCCTTTCCGAGGCCGAAGACCGGATCCGTGGCCTCGAGGCCGGCGCAGACGACTTCCTTTCTAAGCCCATCGATCGCCAGGCCGTCCTTACGCGCATCAAGCACCTCCTGCGCGCCGCACAAACCGACGCGTTGCGCCGCGATGATCCCGACGGCGCCATCGACCCCTCGGACGAGAGCCCGACGGGAGGGCGGATCCTCGTGCGCGCGGCCAATCCCAACGCCGAGGCTGATCTCCTGCGCCATATCGCGCGTGACGGCCATGTCGGCACCCCGGCCGCGCAAGCCGACGTCGCCATTGTCGACATTAGTTCCGACGGCTTCTCCCCCGCCGATGGCTTGCGAACGGCGGCCTCTCTCCGCACCTCCCCAGAGACGCGGGATTTGCCGATCTTGGTCATCCTGCCGCAGATGCACCCCGACGCCGATTCCCGCGCCCTTCTCGAGCGTGTGCTCGACCTTGGCGTCGCCGACTATCTCCACGCCCCGCTCGATCCAGTGGAGCTGCGCGCACGCCTGCGTGCGGCCCTGCGCCGCCGTCGCGCTGCCCGCCGTGCCCAAGAGGTCCGCTCGACCACCGCGGCGCTTGCCACCACCGATGCCCTCACCGGCCTGCCCAACCGGCGTGCTGCCGAGCGCCGCCTCGAAGAGCTGGCCAAAGACGCGCTACGCACCGGCGTCTCCCACGGCCTGATCATACTCGATGCTGACCACTTCAAGGCCATCAACGACACACACGGCCACGACAGCGGCGACGAGGTGCTGCGCACCATCGGCGCCCGCCTGTCGCGGGCGCTGCGCCCGAGCGATCTCCTCGCCCGCTGGGGCGGCGAGGAATTTGTCGTGGCCGTCCGCGCGCCGGCCGGCCTAGAGGGCCTCCACGCCATCGCTGATCGCCTGCGCCGTGCCATGGCCGAAACCCCTGTCACCCTAGCTTCCGGCGTCCAGGTGCCGGTCACGATCAGCCTCGGCGCCGCCCTCCTGTCGCCCGGACGCCTGGTCGCCGACGCTTATCGTTCTGCTGACACCGCCCTCTATGCCGCCAAGGCGGCAGGGCGCAACCAAACCCGCATCTCGGAGACCAACCGATGAGCCGACTGCTCACCCAGCCTCTCTGGAACGCCCTCCAGGCCCCCCTCGAAGCCGCGCGCCCCAACCGCCGTCGCCCCTCGCTTGACCTGCGTGGCGATCTCGAGATCATCCTGCGCCATGGGCGCGACCAGGGCTCCTGGACAGCCGCCGCCGAGGGTGACATCCGTCGCGGACAGCGTGCCTACCTGTTATTCTATCAGTGGAACCGCCGAGGCGCCTGGACCCGGCTCCTCGAGGCCGCCGCCCTCGAGCCCGAGCTCGCCCCCCTGATGCCGCTGCTGCGCCAGCCCGCCCCCGAGATCGCCCCGCCCGGAGGCAAGCGCCGCGGCCGCAAGCCTCGCGTCCAGACCGGATGATCTCCCGGGGAGGAGGCATCCCCCCGGACCCCCTCCGTAGCCCTTGCGCCGAAAGTGGGAAGGCTCCATCCTCCTTCTACCATGACCACCGACGTCCCGCCCCAGAAGATGCGCATCACCCGGGACCAGCTGGTGCTGAAGCGCCTGATCTTCGAGGATGTCTACATCTCGGCCAACGGACAGGCCGAGTTCGTCTCTCATAACGGCCAGACCACTTCTGCTCCCACGACGGCCGAGGGCGAGCGCCTTGATCCGGCTCCCGAGATTGCCTTCCTCCTGCCGTTCCTCCATCAGCAGGCGAAGACGCGCGACGAGTTCGCGCTGCTGCACGACGGAATCCGCTACCGCGTCTCCATCATCCGCGCGCAGAGCCAACCTTGGTTTGTCATGCGTCGCGCCATCCGCGATGTCCCAACGCTTGCCACCTTCGAAGGCGTGCAGATCCTTGAGGACTCCCTCCTCGATGCCGCCACTCGCCCAGGCCTCGTCATCGCCACCGGCCAGACCGGGTCGGGCAAGACCACCTTCCTCTCCGCCCTGCTTCGCCACGCCCTCGAACGCCACGGTGGCGTTGCTGTCACTATTGAAGATCCTCCTGAACTTCGCCTCGAGGGCCAATATCCCAAAGGACGCTGTTTCCAGCTCTCCGTCCCCGAGCCAGACTTTCCCACCGGCCTACGCCGGGCGCTGCGCCACCGTCCCCGCTACATCCTTGTCGGCGAGGTCCGCTCCCAGCCCGCGGCCGTGGCTGCCCTGCAGGCCTCCGTCACGGGCCATGCCGTGCTGACCACCGTCCACGGCGGCTCCGTCACTCAGGCCCTCATAAACCTCGTCGCTATGGCTGCTCCCAACGGGCGCACCGAGATGGCCTGGCAGCGCCTCGCCGAGGCGCTTCAGGGTGTCATCTATCTCCAGCGCAGCCCCGACCGCCAGGCCCCACGCGCGCAGATGCTTCTCCTTCCCGGCGCCGCATCCGAAGAGGCAATCCGGGCGCGGATCCGCACCGGCCAGCTCGAAGGCCTGCGCGACGAGATGGAGCAAACCCTCGCTCGGGCCCGTCGCGGAATGCTCCCAGGCCTTGCCGCGCGGTGCCCGCCGAACCTGCCGCGGCCCTCCGCCGGTGGACGCAACTAAACAATCGGTATGGACGATCCCCTCATCAGCAAAATTGCCTGCGGCATCCTGAGAACAAATCCAAATGCCCTATGACTCTTAGGGCCCGGAAAAACGTCCTCAAAGGACCGATGCGAGCGTTGCCGACACGGTGTCGTAGAATTCCTTGGTGAGGAATCCGAGGCGAGAGACGATGAGACCGGCAATGGTCATCGTCAAGACGAGCATGCCATACTCGACCATGGTCGCGCCTTCCTCGTCGATCCAGAACCGCATTGTCGGAGGGCTCCTGTTTCGTCCCGCTGGCTAAGACATCCTAAAGATATAAAGTACCCCCGTCAGACATCAAGGCTTCTCCGTGACTCCTCCTCCCCGGATTCCTTACCTTGCGCGCCCTCTTCGGGGGACCACTTTGCTTCTCTGACGGCTCTGCCCCGCCGCTTGCATCATGATCCGGCCTTTGCCCGCCACCTGCTCCTGCGCGCCGCCCATTCCTTCCCCTTCGGTTCGCTGACGCAGGATCCCCAGGCAGTCCGCACGTTGCGGCGGTGCCTTCAGGTCATCGCCAACGCTCTCGGCCGCTGTCTGCGCAACCACGCTGCCGCTGGACCAGATATGCGCGTTCTGCCCCTCTTGCTCCTCGTCGCTCGCTTCGCCGCCCCCCGTACCCGCTCTTCTGTCGGCGCGCTAGCACCGCCGAGAGCGTGCTGGATCTACTCTCGCGGCCGCTCGTGCAACTCGTTAGCGTGCCTCCTACGAGGAGCAGATCCACGCCCTCGATGCCCTCGCACAGGCCCTCGCGACCGGTCATGCTCCCGAGCGTGCTGCCGACGTCGACGTCTTTGCCTGGCGCACCGTCTTCCCCGCTACCTGGGCCGTGCGCGACGTCCCCGTCTCCCAGGGCCTGTCCGACGCCCTTGTACCCGATCCCGCTCTCGCTCTCGATCCCCCCGCGGAATGCTCTGGCCACGCTCGGCTCCAGCTCGCCGCGGCTGTTGCCGCCATCGCTGCCCTGCCCGATCTTCAGATCCGATCTTGCGCGGCCCGAGACGCCCGCCGCCAGCGTTGCATCTTCGCGGCCCTGGCCGTCTGTCGCTTTTGCCGAGGACGACATGCCCTTCGAGATCGCCGACGACGATCCTTGGAGCTTCGACGGCGCCGCCCGCGTCCTTGCGCGTCTCGCTGTACTTCTCCACTTCTGCTGACTTTACGAGTGCTGTTCCCCCGCGCCAACGCGCGCCCATCTTACAGGAAGACCAATCCACCGCCCACGCCGGCCAACGGCGGGGCCATCCGGATCCGACAATGCCTATGGGTACCCTTCTCTTCGGACGCGATTCCCGACTCTACGTCCGCCACCTTGTTGCGGACCCCGACCGCCGCGCCCAGCCCCGCCCTCAGCTCCTGCCCCTCGACGCCCTCGAGGTCTCCGGCGGCTCTGGTTTGCTCGCCCGCCTTTCGGCCCCCGTCGAGATCGAACCCGGGACGACCGCTGGTGGCCTTCTTCTGGCCTTGGCACCTTGGAGCCGGATCCTCGCCGACATCTGCCAGTTCGATTTCGACGCCTACCTCGCCGAAGCCCGCGCCCCCTTCGCGCCCGCCGGTGGGGCGGAGGCCCTCTCCGGCCTCGAGATCCTTCCCCGCGTGCTGCTACGCCGCCAGGTTCTCGCCCCCGATGCCACCCCGTGGCTCGAGGTCTCCTGGGACTTCCTCGCACGTTTCCGCACCCCTCAGCCTGACGGCTTTGGCGGCCAGCAAGAGACCTGCACCGTCCTCTACGAGCCCCTCACCCGCTGGTCCGGCCTACCGATCGTGCTGCGCACCGATGCTTTGCTCGTCGATGAGACCCGCATGGACCACGCCCCGCGAGCGATCCGCCTGCCACAGCCAAGCTTCTTTGATGCGATCGTGGGCGGCATGCTTCTCGAGATCGCCTTCGACTTCTCTCCCGCGGAGCGTGACCGCCGCCGCGCCGAGCTCCTTCAGTCAATGTCCTGAGCCCCCTTAGGGTCGTGCGCCCGATCGCCAAATCCAGAATACCACATAGGCAGCTGCCGCGTCGGGACCGCCGTCGCACAGCTCCTCTAGCAGGCGGGCTGCATCCACCCTCCTCTCCACCCAAGCGATCCGCGCTCTACCGGCGACGAGCGCAAACAGGGATGCCGATATCTCGCCCGCCGCCGAGGCCGGCCACGCCTGCTGTTCGCTCCAGGGCACCAATCTCGCCTCCATCCCGTCAAGCCCGCTCCACTTTGGCGGGAAATGCACGCCGCAGACGCGCACCAGGGCCAAGATCTTCCCGTTCTACCCTCACCGCACACGGGGCGATTGTCTCGAAAATGGCGAAGCTCTCCGGCGCATCCACCTCTAGACGCCAGCACAACGCAGCCAACTCGGCTAGCGCCACCTCGCTGTCTTTGAGCCAATGTCCAGCAGCTACCTCTATCTGCAGACGCCGCTAATTTACGCGCAGCTTCTGCAGATCACCAAGCACGGCGCGCATCGACGGCGGCAGGAAGTCAGGACTCCCTACCACCAGCCCCGAGATCTCCGTCTCCAGACAGCCACCGACGTTCAGCCCCCACTCCGCTCGTCGACCCGCACGCCCTCCAGCAGATCTACGTCCCCCAATCGCGCCCAGCGTGCGCGGCGAAGATGCCCCTCGGACGTCACGATCCCGATCCTCTCGTCGGCCGTCTCCGGATCCTCTCGCGCGGCGATCCAGGTCACCTCCGGCGGCAGCGCTGCCCGCAGATCCGACCAGATCTAGGTCCAAGCCGGCAAGGCGACCCATAGCAGGTCAGCCATCGCCACCGCCAACATCCCGCACATCCATCTTTTCCCCCAAGACATCCTCCAACCGGACGGTTCGCCAGCGCCATCGCTCACAACGTTACTGCCGCCACCCGGTAGTCCTCACCCCCTCCCGTCGGCCAGTCCCGCTAGCGCAGCCCCGAATCGGGCGTCGTGCGCACCAGCGCCTCCAACGCCGAACACAGGCGCCGACAGGTCGGATTGTTCAGGTCGTGCGCGACATCAAGCACCCGCATCCCGCTTCGCGTTGGATCCGCCCCCTCCCAGAAGAGCCCCCCCGGCTGCACCGTCACCTGCCGCCGCGCCTCCTCCGAGATGGAAGACCCGGACACCTGTATGCCCGAGGCCCAATAGCCCCCGACTGCGCCCGCGCCGATGGCGGCAATCATCGAGAGCCATACCTCGCGCCGAGTTGGAAGGTCGTCCATACCCTTAACATAGCGTCTCGACCGCCGCTACGTTTGCTTCCTGGGAAAATCGAGATTATCATCCAAATAAAAATCAAATGGGCGGAGAGCGGCCGGTGAAGCTGCTCTCCCGGCAACTTGTTTGACATCTTCGCCATGCGAACGACGCCGACGGAATCTGAAGGTCCCAATCCGTCCTCAGGCCGGATCTCCCTTTGTTCGGGGAATAGGCCCCCCAAAAAATCGGGCCCCGGACGGAGACCACCCGAGGCCCGCAGGCACCAGCACAGGAGTCGGCGGAACGGCCGAGGGGAAGAAGCCTCCCGCCAGATCCAGGCGCGCCGTCGTCGCCCAGACTCGACCTTAAATGGGTCCCCCCGTCTGCCAGGGAACCCCACCTTTATCTCTGTGTAAGGAGTTCCCCTCCCTTAACGTCCTATCGTCCGCGCCAGGCGCGCCTCCTCCTCGCGCGTCAGCGCCAAATGGACCTTCGGCGGCCCTGCGTTGATGCGCGCCCGCACCCGCCAAGCGATCGATTCGAGCCGTGCGGCCGCCTCCGACGCCCCAGGAACCGAAGACCCCGCCAGCTCCTGCGCCATTCCCACAACCGTCCCCTCGACGCGTCGCACTCCCGCAAATGCCCGCGCCATGGAGAGGTCCGGACGTCGCACCATCGCCCCAATCGCCAGTGACGCCCCCCGTGCCTCCTGCAGCCGGGCACGCCCCACTGCCTCCTCCCCCAGCCGGCTCGCCGTCTCCAGCGCCAGGCCCACCTCGGCCAGGAGCACCCGCGGATCCTCGGCGGTCTGGAGTAGCCCCGCCTCGCGCTCGCGTGGCACCAGCAGACGATCCAGGCCCGCGCGCCTGGCCACCGAAACGATCCCCAACTCCTTCCGCCGCCGCGCCGCGTCCGCCGCCGCTGCCTGGAGGCGCGCCTGAACCTGCTCTCGCGGCGCCACGCGGGGCCGGATCTGCCGCCGCGGACGATCACGCACCAGCATCGGCACGGGGGCCGGCGTCGGCCCCGCCGCCGCCGGCAGCGGCTCCATCTCCTCAAGTGGCAGGATCTCTTCCGACACCAGCGTGTCCCCGTCCTCGCCCACCGCCGCCTCGAAGGCATCCGCCGCCGCTCGGCCCGGTACCAGTACCTCCAGCGGTCCCGCTCGTAGGCGCCATGCCGCCAGGCCGCCCGCCGACAGGCGCGCCATCAGCGCCGCCTCCACTGCCGCGTCCATGCGCTCTAGCGCGATGCGCGGCGGTAGCGCGTCGCCCTCGCGCGGCAGCACTTCCATTCCTGCCGCCCGCAGGATCAATGCCACCCGCCACGCGTCCGTCCCCTCCCGGCAAACATGCCACGCCGCGCGCACCGCGGACGCCCCGGTGGCCGGCACCCACACCGCCGGACGCCCCGCCGCCAGGCCGATCGCGGCCGGCACTCCTCCTGCCTCCAGGCCTCGGCGTAGCGCCCGCAGCGTCCGCACCGGCCCCTCCGCGCGCCAGCCCTCCTCGCGGGCCTCCCACAGAACGTCCGGACCCGCTACCCCCTCGAGCAGACGTCCCACGTCCGCCCACACCGGCAGGCCCACTCCCAGACGGACCCCCCAGAAAGGCCCGGGACGCGACCACAGATTGTAGTCGAGCCGCCCACCGCTCCTCTCGATCTCCGGTGGATCGCAGCGCACGGATAGGTAGGCCGAGCCCGGCAACGGACGGTCGGAGAGTACCGGCAAGCCCGGCACGCATCCCCCCTCCGCCAAGACCCGTTCCAGTGCCTCCGCCAGCGCCTGCGCCTCACCCCCGTCGCGCACCCCGTCGGCGAAGACGGTCAGCATCGCCCCCGTCGATGGCCCCAGCGGCTCTGCGCGCGCTGCCGCCGCCTCTGGCAGCACCACCCGCCCGCCCAGGCCACGGCGCGCCAGCACCGGGCGGATCGCGTCCCAGGCCGACGCCACCGACCCAGGTTCCACCGAAATGCGCAGCCGCCAGCCCGTAGGCACCGACTGCGCCCCCGCCGGCACTGCCCAGGCAAAAAATTTCCCACGGCCCACACGCCAAGCCCCCGCTGTGCCAAGCACGGGTAGGTTCAGCATCTCCGCATAGGACGGGGGCAGATCCATTCTCCTGAGATAGACCCCGCCCCGTCTAGGCGGAAGCCCGCCCGCGAGGTCCCATATGTCTTCCACCACCCACCAGACCGGAGACATTCCCCATGGGCCAGTCCATCGTCGACGCCCTGCGCGCCAAGGCGGCGCAGATGCACCAGGACCTCGCCGATGCCAAGGCCGCTGCCGACGCCCGCCGCGACGCCATGCCCGCGCACCGCCGCCAACGCGTCTTGCTGTTCCTCGCCACCATCGTCTGCGGCGGCGGCGGCCTCCTCGCCGTCCTCCTCGGCGCATCCCCCCTCGCCCTTATCCCGTCCGCCGCAACCGGCACCGCTTATGCTGTCCTGCGCCTGCGAAACTGATCCTTCCCCATCGACCCAGAAAGACGACAGAGGGGCGGCACGATCGCCCGCCCCTCTGCCAGAGATCCCAACCGTCATGCTTCCCGCCGATCCAATCCGGATCCTCTCCCCATCCCCCCAGGCTAGGTTCCTCGCTATGCCGCCATCCGCGCCCAATTCATGCTGCCCGGCGACCCCGTCGCCGCCACGGCCCGCTACGTCTCCTCCTACTAAAAAGCGCTCGATCGCCTCGTCGCCGCCAGCGTTCCCCTCTGATAGCCAGGAGCAACAGATTTCGCCCCCCGCGTCATAAAAAATTCGGAATTATAACCTAAACAAAGGGAACGATGGCCCAAGATCGTCCTCTCCCCTGGCGTTCCTGATGGCACTGCCTGACTGGCGGAGATGTCAGCGGAATCTCCGGGAGATCAGCCTCACAGGCCGTTCTCTGCTCGCCCAACCTTTGGTTGGGTTATAAGTTCGAAAAAAATCACGAACCCTTCCCCAGAGACTCCCATCCATGCCACGCAATCACCCCCCCACCCTTCCCGTCCCGCAGGACGTGCCCGTCCTCGACGACCTCTCGATTCCCCACCGCGGCGTCTTTCGTCTCCCCGCAGGCGCCGTCTCCTGCCGGTTCCAGGGCGGCGACCTCAACACCCGCGGCCTCATCGTCCGCCTCCCCGACGGGCGTGGTGCCGTCTTCTGCCAGCAGAGCTGGGGCGAGGCTCAGAACGGGATCATCGATGAGCACGGCGTTCTCCATCAAGGCTTCGACCCGGAGACCACCGACGTCTTCGACGACAGCGCTGAGCCCGAGGGCGACACTCCCGAAGCTCGCTCCGCCGCCCTCCTCGACATCTTCTGGAATGAGATCAACCCCGCGCTCGAAGACCCCTACCTCGGCGAGGGCGAACTCCAGGACACCGAACTTACTTTCCGACGCGGCGATTACGAGCAGTTTGTCCAGGTGATCCGCTGGGCCGCCGCCTGTTGTCCCCCGGATCGCCTGCAGGAGCCCTTCGATGCCGTCTTCTACGCCGAAGGCGCGGATGAGAACTCCTGTCTCGACACCGAAGCACTTCCGAATGGCCTCGACACTCTCAAGATCGTGGCCGACATTGCCCTCGACTACTTCGGTCCGATGGGTGAGGCCTGGGAATACAATGATGGTGCCTACGGACGCCAGTCCGGCTACAGTAACTACCAAGCCTCCTTCATCGTTTCCATCGAGCCCCCGTCGGCGCATGCGCGCATCGAAGCCCGCGAATGCCTCGCGACGTGGCTGCATGATGTCGCCGGGCGCGAACCCGAGGAGATTGCCCGAATCCTCGGCGCCTGAACAAAGATGCCCCTCGCTTCCACATCCCAAACCCCTCCCCCGCACGCCGGGGGAGGGGCAGACCCGTGCTCCTCTGGGCGCGGGATCGAATCCTTCCCAGATACTCTCTTCCAATGCACTTCTCCTCCGTCTGTTCCTGCTGCTTCCTGCCGCGCCGGCGATTCCTCGCCGAAAGTTTGACGCTGGCGACCGGCGCCGCCGCGGCCCTCGTCCCCGCACCCGTCCGCGCCCAGGCGACCTGCCCCGCCCCGCGACCGGCCCGACTGACCATCGAGATCCTCAATCCCGAGCCCCTCGTCGACGGCACCCAGTCAATGCGCTGGCTCTCCGATCGCTTGCGCCGCAACGCCCGCACCTGGCAGCGCGACCCGCGGTTTGACCGCTTTATCCACGCGATGGGCCTCACCGTCACCGAATGGGGCACCGAGATCTCGGTCGCCGGCCTCGCCGGCCCGCGTGGCGAACGGCAGTGCTTCGTCGCCACCGAGCTGCGCGTGCGCTTTGGCCTACATGCTCACCTCGTCTTCATCGCCAGCGAAATCCCTCGCAGCTCCTGCCTCTGGCGCTACGTCCACGCTCACGAGTTCCGCCACGTCGGGGTCAACCGCGAGGCGATCCGCGCCGCCGCCGCCCTCCTATCCGCCGACATCGAAAGCCTGGCTAGAAAGGGCATCTCGACCGAAGGCCTTACCGCCGAGGCCGCCCAGCAAGCGGCGCTCGGCCACGTGCACGCTGCCGTCCGTCGCGCCGAACAGACCTTCAATCAGCGCGCCACCCGCGGGCACGCCGCCATCGATACCCCAGAGGAATACGATCGCGCCAGCCGCGCCTGTGACGGCGAGGCCCAACGAATCCTCCGCGGCGCACGACTCTGACTCTCCTCCCTAGCGCTCTCCTCCTTTCTCCTTTACATTCCCTCCCGAGCACATCCTTCTTCTTACTGGGGGTTTTCCCATGCGCCTCCTCCTCTCCGCGCTTCTCTTCGCCTCTCTCGCCGCGCCGGCGTTCGCTAGCCCCTGGAACGCTCCCGATTCCACCCGCCCTGCCCCTTGGGGCGGACGCGCCCGCGCTCCCCAGGTCCTTATTCCCTGGAACACCCCCTCCGGTGGCCCCTTCTCCATCGACCCCGTCACGGGTGAGCAAACCTGGACTGAGTCGTTCGGCAGTGAAGGCAATGGCGGCGACAGCAGTAGCGGTGACAGCTCCTCTAGCAGCAGCGACAGCCCTTCCTCCTGCGGCGGCCATGATTCTGGCCATGATTCCGGCTCTAACAGCTGTGGTCCCAACGGCAGCGACTTCTGATCCCAAAAGACGCGCCACTGCGCAGCACCCCTTCATTCCCTATTCACGCCCTCTCCTCCTCTTACATCTAATTCCATATTAACACCACCACGTGAGAGCCTGTCGAATGATCCACCGCCGCATCGCCCTCCTTGGGTCCGCCGCTGTCCTTGCCACCCCCTTCCTGCCCTACCCCGCTGCCGCGGCTTCCGTCTGGAGCACCGGCTGGCGCTTGCCCGCTGACCTCCGCTTTATCGACGGTAATGGCCGTACGATCGGTATGGACATCCTCGGGCGGGGCATCGCCATTATCCGCGTCGGAGGCCTTTGGTGCCCCCCCTGCGTCAGCGAGCGTTCTGACGCAGACTCCTTCGCCGACGCCCATCCCCGCGTGCCCCTCTTCCTTGCCGTTGCCGCTCAGCCCGGGGGGACCATCGATCAGGCGTTCCAGGCCGAAATCGCCGATTTCCGCCGTCGCGGACGCGATCTCGCCCGCGTGATGCGTCGCGATCCCAGCAGTGCGCGCATTCCCCCCCCGCCCACCGTGCCCCACACCCTGGTGCTGCGCGACGGCCTCGCCCTCGAGTCTCTCGCTGGCATCAGCTCCTACCAGAGCCGTCGCGGCCTCTTCGACGCCGCCCCCACCTGGCGCTCCTATGTCGAAGCCGTCCTGATCTGCGTCGCGCCCGACTCCCTCGAACAGGCCGCCGTCCTGCCCCAGTCCCGCGCCATCGCCCAACGCCGCGCCCCTGACGCCTGCCGCATCTGACGCGATGGTACTGTCGGACCGGCAGAGATGTCAGCTGAATCTCCGGGAGATTGACCTGGCAGCCCGATCTCCGCTCGCTTAACCTCTGTTTGGATTATCAGTCCGTACCATCCTGTCCCGTTTTTTTCTCCCCGCCACCGGCGGAGGGATTGACGACTAGACCGATTTCCTTATCTTGAGAAGCATCCTTTTGTCCTTCCTGAAAAGACCGCTCCGATGCTCCTCCGCTCCCTCCTCGCCCTCTTCCTTCTTGCCGGCACAGCGCTGCCTTCGGCCATCCTCTTCTCCATCCCTGCCTTGGCCGAGGACGGCGGCGGCGATGGTGGTGATGGCGGTGCCGATGGCAGCGGCGGTGGCGCTGGCGACGGAAATTGCGGCTCCAGCTCCAACGATCCAGGCGGTTGCGGCTGCGAAGGCGGCTTCGGTGACGCCGGTTTCGGCGGCGGCGGCGGCGATGGTGGCGGCGGCGATGGTGGCGGCGGCTTCTGGACCGATGAAGGGAGCACTCCAGTCACCAACTGGACCCCGAACCTGGGGATGACGAGATTCACCCTGCCCGTGTGTGGGGTCCACACTGCCCAGGGAATAGGCTTTGGCAACCGTACGGACTCCACTTTCGCTCCTGGCTGGGGGGGCTGTCGGCGCTGATTCTTCGCGATTCCGTCAACGTACTCAACCTGTTAAATGAAATGCGTTGGTACCCTTCTTTTTTCCCTATAGGATCTCATGTTCTCCCTGTTCCACTTGGGAGACTGTCGATGAATCGTTCCCTTCCGGCCTTGGCCCTGGCGGCAGTGGCGTTGGTCCTTCCTCCTGAAGCATCCGCCCAACGCTCCGATGTCCAGCCCGCCCAGACTCTCGTCTCCTCCTCCCCCATGGCAACCTATCTCGCGGGCCACACGACGACCCTGCAGATCCCGCATAATCAACATGGGCAACTTCTCCTCCATCTGGCGATGCTGCCCAACGGCACGGGGTGGTTCTATAGTGAGTCCGCCACGCCCGGTGGCACGTGGCAGCCTCGTTTGCGCTACATCTACCGCTGGTGGGTCGCGCAAGACGGCCGACTGTGCTACATCTACTCCGGCGCACCTGATCGCCTCAACCAGGCCAGCTACTGGAGTTGCTGGGCTAACCGTCTGGACGCCAATCAGACCCCCGTCTTTGTGACCCCCCGCGGCGATGTCATTCCCGTCGTGTCCCGCGTGCCTGGCAACGCCCTCGAGGCGCGCACGCGTGCCTTTCTCGAGATTGCCAACCGCACCTTCGGCGGCTCCCTCCCGACGCCTCCCAATCCGGCTACCCCTCCGCCCCCGTGATCTCTCCGGGCGCTGGTACCGTGGCTCGTCGCCTTCAGGGCCAGGGTAGAGGCTCGTCGAGATCGTCCAGGCTTGCGATCGGCAGCTCCCGTTCCATCGCCAGGTCCTCGTAGAAGGCTCGGATCTCCCGAGCCTCCTCGGTGCCCACGAAGCCGTGCGCCTCGTCCAGCGCTTGGACGGTTGCTACAAAGTCTTCGAGAAGCGGAAGGAGCTGGGATTCTTTCGGGCTCATTTCTAGACGCCGCACGCTCTCGCGCAGCGCCTCCCCGGCCTCCCGCAGAGCGGCAAATACCTCTGGCTCTAGCTGGCCCTCAAGCGCGGCAAAAGGTCGGTCGTCCATCTGCCCTCGTCCTCCTGTCCTGCGGCAGATGGTGCAAGAGGCGAGGCTTTCAAGACAGCCAGGAGGAAATCTCCCCCTGGACCCCAGAGTGGTCAGATAAAGCGCGTTTCCAGCGCCCCGGTTGCATCGAGCCAGTCAACCACCTTCGCGGGAGCGGCCATGTCGCCCTCCACCTCAAAGAAGGGAATCTTCTCGGTCACCAGGAATCCCCGGATTACGTCGGCCATCCGATCCGCTTCCGCCTGGCAGCTCATTCGGGCATGGGGGACATATGGGGCGACACGCCGGACGAATACGTAGCGGTTGTCGAAGATCTCTGCCACGCGGCGAAAAAAAGCTTTCCCCTCTTGGCCGAAGAAACGATCGTAGAAGACCGCGTTTATCAGGGGGCTGTCGGTGATGGCCAACTCGACTGATCCGGAGAGACGCTTGATGCGCCTGTACTTCTCGGCGAAGACCAGCAGCTCGTCCTCGAGTACAAAACCAGAACCTTCGTAGATTACGTCTTTGGTGTATTCGGTTACCAGCTCGACATTGTACTGACGTGTCTTAAGCAACCAAAAGACGCCTGCGGCCAGCGTCGACTTGCCCGCCCCCGGTTGGCCGATGAAGTTCAGTACACGCATCCCAATTCTCTCGCTGCCACACTCCACGTGGCTCAAGCCCCGGACCCATTGCCCAGGACGCAGCGGACATGGGTTCATCCATTCCTTGGTCATGACCGATGCTGTCGCGCCCTTCTATCCAAGCGCGCCGAGGCTTGTCAATCTCCGTTTGCCGCCGCCTGTGCCGCCGCCTGTACCGGTGTTGAACCTGATCCTCCTCTTGCCCCTCGACCCATCGGTGTTTTCGTTTCCGAGACGGGATCCTACAGCCTTTCCTCGCCCTGCTGACCGATGGCACGGGCTAGCGATGCATCAATCCTCTGCCCGGCGAACACTGGCAGGGCGGGACTTACCGGGGATTCTACGCTGATGGATCACCGACGCCAAGGGCTCGCTCTGCATCCTCTACTCGCCTCTGGCCACCAACGCCGCTGGGCGTCTGGCTTGGAGCTGCTATTTCCTCGTCCCCGCCCCAGACGGCGGCCTCACCTACGCGCGCTGGGACAGAATTCGCCGACTGTGCCTCGCCCATCTTCCTGGCGATCCTTCGACCACACACGCTGCCGCCTCGGGGCGATGACAATCGGGGCGCGGGGCGATTCGACCTCTGTGCCCGGCGGGAGGCGGTTGCCGTCGCTGCGCTGAGGGTAGACCAGACCCTCTGGTGGACTGTCTCAGACGCGCCCGCCGGAGAAGCTTTTGGATGCCTTCCATGTTGCCAGACCACGGTCGGCTCCTCGCGGCTCTGCCCCTCTTCTGGGCGCAGGCTCCTAGGATGGCACAACTGTCTTCCTCGTCTATCCTGACTAAGGTCCTCCGCCGCGCCCCAAGGCACATACCTGGTCTCCGATACAGGGGCTTGTACTGCCAAGCGGCACCGTCTCTCCTGAGCAGATCGCATCGGCAGGGCAAAACCTGGATTCCGTCTCTGTTTATGTGGAACGGACAGGCGGTTTTCCAGGCTGGGGATCTGTCTTCTCCATCCAAGATCGGCAGTAGCAGCTTTCTTTTGTGTCCTCCACCTGTCGGGACGGGGACGGGCTTTGCGCCTCCCCGTCCCTCATCGAGATCTTCCGATGCCAAACGCCCTGCTTCTCCAGGACACGCCCGATGCCGACGCGGCTCAGGATCTCCTGGCCGGCGTCTTGGCCCATCTCACCGCCGCCGGGGCGGCTGGGCTCGAGATCCTCGTTCCCCTCACCGGGCGTCCGGTCGCTCGCTGGTCCCTTTCCGCTGAGTCCCTGATGGCGGCGGAGTCCGAGGCCTTAATTGCTCGCGCCGTCGCGTTCGCGGACGGGCGGACGCTGCATGCTTTTGCATGTGACGGTGCTGCGCGGCTGTGGATCCGGAACAAGTCCGGGGATCTGGCGCTCGCCTGGCGCGGCGCGCGACCGGTGGGGCGGCGGCATCCGCTGTTGCCGGTGTGGCAGGCGATGGAGGAGGAAGACGATTTCCTGCTTGGCGCTCCTGAGACATCGGCACACAGGCGTTTGCTGCAAGCTGCCCGGATGGCAGATGTGCCAGCGCTGAAGCGCCTGGCAGAGGGGTTTGCAGCGCGGCCGGCGCGGCTTTGGCGGCGAGGACAGACGGGGATCGTGCTATACGGGCTTGGTCCGCAAGGGGAGACCATGGCGAATGGATTTGAGGCAGTGATTCTGCCGGTCCTGGACGCCGTTCAGTCGCCGTCCGCAACCAGAGGTATGCGCAAATGATGCTTCCCACTCCTTCCGATGCCCAGGCGCGCGTGATCGCGCAGATCGCCGACTGGTGGCAGGGCAAGAGCCGTGAGTTCTACCTGGCCGGCTATGCCGGCACGGGTAAGACGACGATTGCGCAGCTGGCCGTCGAGGCCATTGAGCGGCGGGCGCGGCGCGCAATCCGCGTCCTCTATGCCGCCTACACGGCCAAGGCTGCGGATGTGCTTCGACGCAAGACAGGGCAGCCGGCGTCGACGCTGCATCGGATCCTCTATCGCGCGGTCGAAGAGCCAGAGACGGGTAAGGTCCGCTTTGTGCTCAATCCCGACAGCCCGCTGGCGGATGCGGATCTTCTGGTCATCGACGAATGCTCGATGGTGACGCAGAAGATTGCGGAGGACGCACGCTCCTTCGGTAAGCGGATCCTCGTGCTTGGCGATCCGGGCCAGCTGCCCCCCATCGAAGGGACGAGCTCATTCACCGACCGTACGCCAGACGCGTTCTTGCAGGAGATCCACCGCCAGGCCGCGGACAGCCCGATCCTGCATCTCGCGACGTTAGCGCGCGAGGGGCGCCCAATCCCCTTTGGTTCCTACGGCGAGGGCGTGCGCAAGATCCGGCGCGACCGCAGGGCCATCGACGCCGTGCGCAATCCGGACGCTCAGGTCCTCTGCGGGCTGCACCGCGTGCGCTGGAAGGTCACGGCGTTCCTACGTGCCGAGGAGGGGTTCGACAGCCTGTGGCCTGAGCCAGGCGAGCCGCTCATCGGCTGTCGCAATGAGTACGACAAGGGCTTCTGGAACGGGACGCTCTGCTGGGTCGAAGGCCTGGGCGCTACTGGTCAGGGATGGCGCGAGGCTCGGATCCGGACGGAGGAGGGAGATTTGCATGAGATGCGGATCCGCGTCGAACCGTTCCTTGACCTCCAAGCCCAGGCCCCGGTTGAGCGGCACCTTGACTTCCAGCGTAAGCGCGAGCACTCGCTCGTCGATTTCGCCTACGCGCTGTCCGTCCACAAGGCTCAGGGCTCGCAATGGGAGAACGTAGTCGTCCTCGACGACAGTCGCGCCTTCTACGCTGACGCCCACCGTTGGCTCTACACCGCCCTCACGCGCGCCGAACGGGGCCTCATCCTCGTCTCCGATCGTCCCTGAGGTCCGCAGGAGCCATCGAACTCCAGAAGAGGCCATCCGTCCCTGCCCCGTCCCGTGCCGCCCACGATGCAAGCCGAGAACCTCCTCTGCCCTCAAGACGTCCTGTCCGATCCCGAGCGATCAGGCCAGCGCAAGGAACAGGTGGCCAACGCCTCCGTCGGGGCGGCTGCAGCGCGCATCCCCTGGGTCGCAGATCCGGTTCCTGCCGCCTTACTCCCTCTGGCGACCCTGGTCATGGGCATCCCTGCTATCCCGTGGCTCGGTGCACGCGGCGCCTGTGCGCAGGCTCGAGCGGAGGAATGGCAATTGCGGTCGCACATTCAGCCGCTGCCGGACATGGCGGGCAACTTCCGGGCGAGCGCTTTGGAGATCTTCTTGCCACCAGGCCAGCCAGTGCCCGTCCCGCAGCGGCGGCGCAGATCTTGGCGGAAGCCGAGGCAATCTGCACACTCATCGTCTGGTCCCCAGCGGCCCCCATGACGGTCCCGTTACCCAACCCCTTCCACGCGGCCGCCTGGGGCTGAACCCTCGTGCTGCAGCCTCAGCGGCCCTATTCTTGTTCTATTCCTTTCCTGCCAGAGAGAAACGAGATGTCCGAGACCCCTGCCGTCGACCGGTCGATGAAGTCCTTGAGCCTGCGTCTCACCGAAGCGCCCGTTGCGCGTACCACGAACTCCGGCCTCAAGGTGCTGAACCTGAAGGGAACGGAGGAGGGCCGCAAGACGCAAGGCAAGGAGCAAAAGGCAGTGCTGTTCGCTGAAGTGGCGGACGCCTTTCTTGAAGGCTTCGCGCTGGCCGCCGCCGAGCGAGGCGAGGACGAGGCATCGTTTCGTCCGAAGGTGGAGCTCAAGGGCTACTGGAAGAAAAACTCCTGGACGGGGCGGGACGGCCAGACCCGCAATGACTGGGAGTTCCGTGCGCGCGCATTCTCCTTCAGTTGATCTTCGGCTGACCTTCAATCCCAACAGGACCACCCGCCGCCCCTTCGATATTCGTTCGAAAACTCCGGCCGAATGCAATTGTTTTTTTATACGTTCTCCCCATCTTCTTCCCGTTGCTCGCCAGACTGGAGATCCCGATGTCCCAGCCTTCCCTCCTGCCTGTCCTGTCGCTCGTGGAGCGCGCGCACCGCACCTTCATGGACGCGCTTGAGCTGCGCCTGCAGCGCCGCGGTCGCCGTGACACCAATGCGGTCCAGGCGATGATTGCCTTTCACCTCGGGGATTTCGAGCTGACGGTAGGCGAACTGACAGAGCGGGGTCTCTATCAGGGTAGCAACGTTTCCTACAACCTCAAGGGGCTGGCCGCAGCCGGCTATATCCGCCAGCAGCGTGACCCCAATGATCGGCGGGCGGTGCGCGTGGCGCTGACTGAGCGGGGCCAGGCGTTACGCGCCGAGGTTGGCGAGATCTTGGTGGAGCTGGCCACGTTCACTGACGCCGGTGCGCTCGCGGCCGAGCAGCCGCTGCGCGTACTGCTGCGGGGCCTCTCTGAGGCTCGCTCTGCCTGATCGCCGTCCGGTCGGTTGAAGCCTCGCCCGGGAACCACTAGACTTTCTCTGCCCCAGGGATCGCCGCTGGCGCTCTCGAAGGGGGCCAGAGGGGTCCGGCAATGGTTTCTGAGAATGGCGCGCTCGATCGCGCCTTCATCAAGCGTGCGATGGCGATGCCGCTGCTGGATCCGGCAGAGGAAAAGAAGCTTGGGCGACGGATCCGCAATCCCCGGACGAGCAAGGCCAACCGGAAGAAGGCGCTCGACGCGCTCATCAATCCCCACCTGCGCCTTGTTGTTTCCATCGCCCGCAAGTTCCGCCACTATGGTTTGTCGCAAGAGGATCTCTTCCAGGAGGGGGTTCTTGGCTTGATGCATGCGGCGGAGCGCTTCGATCCGGCCCGTGATGTCCGCTTCGCGACCTATGCGCAGTGGTGGATCCGTTCTTACATGACCGAGCATGTCCTGCGCAACTGGTCGA
>Ga0308417_1000813_pt1 | contig 21860 bp, 22 predicted proteins | sample HotsprSampleOS65_FD_203528 | JGI IMG/M metagenome (GOLD analysis project Ga0308417, IMG submission 203528) | Hot spring phototrophic mat microbial communities from Octopus Spring, Yellowstone National Park, Wyoming, United States - 20090730_OS65 ... | reverse complement strand
GCGATCAACGCATCGGAAAATCAACGGCTTGGCAAAATCGCGCCGGCGCTGACTGTCCAAGTTGGGTCATGGAGAACGTCTGGCAGTTCATGCGCGATAACTGGCTGTCCAACCGCGTGTTCCGCGATCACGACGACATCGTCGGTCACTGCTGCCATGCCTGGAACCGCCTCGTCGATCAGCCCTGGCGCATCATGTCCATCGGCCTCCGCGACTGGGCACATCGGTTCTGATCAATGGGATTTGGTATAAGCCGCGTCTGCCGGCCGGTCGATCAACGCCTGCGGGCGCGCCACCAAAAGATAGAACGCCGTCTCCGCCGCCTGGAACAGCGGATCCGCCGAACCCTGGAACACGCCGGGTGGGATCACGATGGTCTCCACGGGGCCTCCGTCGCAAGCGGCAAGCACTGCTGCCGAAAGGGCGAGAACGATCCGTCGTTCGATCATTCCGCCTCCTTGCCGGGGGCGCGCGCGCGATACTCCGCCCGGTAGTGCGCAGCGAGGTCGGCATAGTGGGCCGCGGTGCGGGCGAAGAAGGCGTCGGTCGGCCGGTCTAGCTTGCGCAGGACCTGCGCCGGAACGCCGGCCCAGAGTTCGTCCCTCGGAATGACCTTGCCGGGTGGGAGCACGCTGCCGGCAGCCAGCATGCCTCCCTGCTCGATCACCGCACCGTCAAGCACGATCGCGCCCATGCCGACGAAGGCACCGTCCTCGAGTGTGCATGCGTGCACGATCGCCCTATGTCCGATCGTCACGTCATTCCCAATCAGGCACGGGTAGGTCTCACGATTGACGTGGATGATCGTGCCATCCTGGACATTCGTGCGCGCGCCAATGCGAACACGATTGACGTCGCCGCGAACCACGCAATGGAACCAGATCGAGCTATCGGGCCCGACCACGACGTCGCCGATCACCGCTGCCGTCGGTGCGATCCAGGCGGTCGGATGCACCTCCGGTAGCCTGCCCGCGAACGGAAAGAGCGGCTCCTGCGTCCTGTCCTCGCCCACGCCGCCGACCTTCCGCCTGCGGTCGTTCATGCCGCCTAGATCAGCCCGCCGGCGTCGGCGAGGCAGGCAAGATGGTGGGCCGCGTTGCCAAATATGGCGTCGATCCCGACCAGCCGTGCCATGCAGTGACTGACGGCGTAGTCCATGGTGAGGCCGATACCGCCATGGAGCTGAACCGCCGTCTCGGCGACGAAACGACCGCGCCGGCCGATCAGCGCCTTCACTGCCGCGAAAGCGCGCCGACGCTCTCCCGCATCAGGTTCAGCGAGGCTCATCGCCGCGTAGATCGCCATCGAGCGCGCTTCCTCGAGCGCGATGAGCATGTCGGTCGCGCGATGCTGCAGGACCTGGAAGGACCCGATGGGTCGGCCGAATTGGCGCCGCGTCTTGAGGTGCTCGACGGTCAGCCGGTGGGCGAGCGTCATCACGCCGACGGCTTCCGCCGCAAGCGCGGCGATCGCTTCCTGCTGCACCTGCTCGATCAGCCCGAGGGCCGCGCCGGGCTCGCCCAAAACGCACCGCTCGCCGACAAAGACATGCTCGAGGACGACATCCGCGGCGCGGCGGCCGTCATTCGTCCGCAGCACACGACGCGACAGCCCAGCCGCGTTCGTCGGGACCAAGAACGCGGCGAGCCCCTGCCCCTCGCCCGGGTTTCCAGCAACGCGCGCGGTGACCACGAGGTGGTCGGCCACGTCGCCATGCAGGACCAGGGTCTTGCGCCCGCTGACCACCCAGCGCTCGCCGTCCCGCAGCGCTCGGGTCGCCACCTCGGCCACAGCCGACGTTGCGCCTGGTTCGGCGTGGGCGAGGGCGAGCAAGACCTCTCCGTCGGCGAGCCGCGGCACGAGGCTGGCGCGTAAGTCCGGCGAGGCGCCGTGACGGAGGAAGCCGCCGCCGAGAACCACGGTGGCGAACCAGGGCTCCAGCACCAGCGACTCGCCGAACGCCTCCGCCACCAGCATGGTCTCGACCGCGCCGCCGCCAAGCCCGCCGTCCTCTTCCGCGAACGGGAGAGCAAGGAGACCGAGAGCGGCGAAGGCATGCCATACCTCGCGGCTCCAGCCTTCCGGCGCGCGAGCATAGGCCTTGCGCCGGTCGAAACCGTAGCGGTCGCGGAGCAGGCAGCTGAGGCTATCCCGAAGAAGCCGCTGGTGCTCGCTCAGCTCGAAGTCCATGGCCTCAGAGCCCCAGGAACGCCTTGGCCATGATGTTGCGCTGGATCTCGTTGGTGCCGCCGTAGATCGACAACTTGCGCCAGTTCATCCAGAGGGGGGCGCTCCTTGCCGCCCAGTCGGGCAAGGAAAGCGGGTCGTTTCTGGCCGGTTCTGGCTGCTCCTCGGGTGCAGCGAGAGCGGCTTCCCCCGCCGCTTCGAGGGTGAGGGTTGCAAGGGCCTGGAGGATTTCGGAGCCGCGGATCTTCAACAAGGAGGAGGCGGGATCGGGTCGCGGCTCGCCACCACGTCTTGCTTCGCAAGCGACCACACGCAGGCAGGTGATTTCGAGCGCCTTCACCTCGACCTCAATGGCAGCGAGACGATCGCGGAACGAGGCATCGTCGATCAGCCTCCCGCGGGGCGAGCGTGCGTCGGCGGCAAGACGCTTAAGTCGCCGGATCCTCTCCTTAGCGATGCCGACCCGGGCCTGGCCTGCCCGTTCGTGGGCGAGCAGGAACTTGGCGCAGTCCCAGCCGCGCTTCGGATCGCCCACCATGTTCGCGACCGACACGCGTACCTCGTCGAAGAAGACCTCGTTCACCTCGTGCTCGCCGTCGATGGTCAGGATCGGTCGCACGGTGATGCCGGGGCTACGCATGTCGATCAGCAGGAAGCCGATGCCGGCCTGGGGTTTCGCCGCCTTCGGATCGGTGCGAACGAGGGCGAACATCCAGTCTGCCCAATGGGCGAGCGTGGTCCACGTCTTCTGCCCCGTCACCACCCAGTGCTCGCCCTCCAGCCGGGCGGTGGTGCGCAGGCCGGCAAGGTCGGAGCCAGCATCGGGTTCGCTGAAGCCCTGGCACCACCAGTCCTCGAGCCCGACGATCCGCGGCAGGAAGCGTCGCTTCTGCTCCTCACTTCCGAAGGCTATGAGCACCGGGCCCACCATCTGCGTGCCGAACTGCTGCGGCTGCGGCGCGGGGGCTGCCTGCAGGGTCTCGCGGAACAGGTAGCGGCGCACCGCATCCCAGCCAGGGCCGCCATGCTCCTTCGGCCACTCTGGCACAGACCAGCCGCGCCGCGCCAGCGCGCGGTGCCAGGCGACCCACTGCGCCTTGGTCGGCAAACGCCCGGCTTCCATGCGCGACCGCGTCGCAGGATCGAGTTCGGCGTCGACAACCCTGCGCACCTCGTCGCGGAAGCGACGGTCCGGCTCGCTCAGGCGAAGATCCAAGGCCCCCTCACGCGGCGCAAGCAAAGCCCTCGCCAGTGGCGGCGAGGCGTTCGAGGAGGGGGGCAGGACGAAGCGTGTCGTCCCCGGTTCGAACGGCGAGTTCGGCCAGCCGGTCCCGCACCAGAGCCAAGCCCTGGTTCTCCGCATACCACATCGGCCCGCCGCGCCACGCCGGCCAGCCATAGCCGTGCACGAAGACGACGTCGATGTCGGAGGCGCGCGCCACGATCCCTTCCTCCAGCACGCGTGCCCCCTCGTTGACCATGGCAAGCACCATGCGATCGAGGATCTCCTCGGCCGGAATCTCGCGCTCGGTCTTGCCGAGGGCGGCGGCGGTCTGCCGAATGATGCGCTCCGTTTCCGCATCCGGCTCGGCCGTCCGCCCGTCTGCTGCGTAGCGGTACCATCCGGCCCCGGTCTTCTGCCCGAGTCGGCCGGCCCCGACCATGGCATCCGCGATCGGGAAAGAGATGCCGAAGGCGCGCCGGGCGGAGGCGCCGATATCGAGCCCAGCGAGGTCCGCCACCGCGAAAGGGCCCATAGCGAACCCGAAGCCGGTCAAGACCCGGTCGATTTGCCAGGGCAGTGCGCCTTCCTGCAGCATCAACTCGCCCTGGCGGGAGCGGGCGAAGGCGACGCGGTTGCCGACAAAGCCGAAGCCATTGCCCACCACCACGGGAACCTTGCCCAGCCGCCTCGCCACCGCGAGCGCCGTGGCAAGGGCCACAGGGGCGGTTGCCTTGCCGCGCACGATCTCGACAAGGCGCATGACGTGGGCAGGGCTGAAGAAGTGCAGGCCCAGGACGAGCTCGGGACGAGACGTCGCCGCACCAATCGCGTCCACATCGAGATAGGAGGTGTTCGTGGCGAGGATGGCGCCCGGGCGAACAAGCCGATCGAGGGCTCCGAACACCTGCTGTTTGACGCCAAGGTCCTCGAAGACCGCCTCGACCACGAGATCGGCATCGCGCAGCGCAGCGAGGTCCCTCGTGCCGCGGACGCGCGCGAGGCGGGCCGCGACTTCGTCTCCGCTCAGCTTGCCGCCGTCTGCGCTCCGCCGCCACGCGGCCTCGATCCTGCCAAGGCCGCGAGCCAGCGCTTCCGGCTCGCGTTCCACGACCACGACTGGCAGGCCGGCGGCCGCGAAGGCCATCGCAATGCCTGCGCCCATCGTGCCGGCGCCGACCACGCCGACGGTTTCGATCGCGAAAGCCGTCACGCCGTCGAGCCCGGGCACCTTCTGCGCCTCGCGTTCAGCGAAGAAGACGTGGCGCAGCGCCCGGCTCTGGTCGCTGGCGACCAAGCGATCGAACAGGGCGCGCTCCGCCCGCATCCCCTCGTCGAAGGGAAGGGTCAGTGCGGCGCGAACTGCCTCTGCCGTCGCCGGCGGGGCCTCCATGCCGCCGGCCTTCCTCACCACCGCCTCCGCCGCTCGGTCGTAACTCGCGAGCTCCCCGGAAGCTTTCCGGTCGCGTACGCGCGGGATGTCGCCTCCCGAGGCCAGGACCTCGCGGGCAAAGGCCACTGCTGCCGCCTCCAGATCGCCCTCGAGCACTCGGTCGATGATCCCGAGCTCGACCGCTCGTTCCGCCGGCACGGCATCGCCAGTCGCGATCAGCGCAAGGGCCGGTTCAGCGCCGATCAACCTCGGCAGGCGCTGGGTGCCGCCGGCGCCCGGGAGGATGCCACGCTTCACTTCTGGCAAGCCCACCTTGGCGCCGGGCGCGGCAACCCTGGCGCGGCAGCCGAGCGCCAGTTCGAGGCCCCCCCCCAGGGCATGGCCGTGGATCGCGGCGACTGTCAGGCCCGGAAACGCGTCGAGCGCGTCGATGACTTCAGTCAGTGTCGGCGACTTGCGCGGCTTGCCGAACTCCGTCATTTCGGCGCCGGCGGAGAACATCCGTCCCTCGCCGATCAGCACCAAAGCCTTTGCGCCTTCGCCGCGCGCGCGCGCAATCGCCGCGACAAGGGCAAGCCGCAGCGCGTGGCTCAGGGTATTGACTGGCGGATTGGCCAGGCGAAGCACCGTGATTTCGCCGTGGCGCACCAGTCGCAGCAGCCCGTCCTCGGCCATCTTTCCCCCCGTCACTTCGGGAAAGGTGATCCGACCCGTCCACCGACGCAAGACGTCCGGCTGGGGTGCGGCGCGGGCAGCCGCCGTTCTTTCGCCCTAAACAAACGCGGCGAAAGCCGCGCTGTTAAGCAGACTTCGCCATGATCTGTTCGGCGATGTTCCGCGGAACCGGGTCGTAGTGGTGGAACTGCATGGTGAACGAGGCGCGCCCTTTCGACATCGAGCGCAGGTCGGAGATGTAGCCGAACATTTCCGAAAGCGGCACATGGGCGCGAACGATCACCGAGGTGCCGAGAATGTCCTGGCTCTGGATCATGCCGCGACGCCGGTTGAGGTCGCCCACAACGTCGCCGACATGGTCGGGCGGCGTGGTGACCTCGACGTCCATGATCGGCTCGAGGATGATCGGCCCGGCCTTCTTCATGCCTTCGCGGAAGCATGCCTTGGCGGCGATCTCGAAAGCGAGCGCCGAGCTGTCGACATCGTGGTACTTGCCGTCGAGCAGCGTCGCCTTGAAGTCGACAGTGGGGAAGCCCGCCAAGACCCCAGTGTCGGCCTGGTTCCTGAGGCCCTTTTCGACGGCCGGAACGAACTCCTTCGGCACTGCGCCGCCGACCACGGCGTTCTCGAACACGATTCCCGCGTTGCGCTCGAGGGGTTCAAACTGGATTTTCACCTCGGCGAACTGCCCAGCGCCTCCGGTCTGTTTCTTGTGCGTATAGGTCTCGACGTGACTGCGACTGATGGTCTCCCGGTATGCGACCTGCGGGGCGCCGATGTTGGCCTCCACGCCATACTCGCGCTTCAGGCGATCGATGATGATCTCAAGGTGAAGTTCGCCCATGCCGGAAAGGATGGTCTGGCCCGTTTCCTGATCTGTGCGCAGGCGGAGGGAGGGGTCTTCCGCAGCCAGTTTCTGCAGGCCGAGCGTCATCTTCTCGATGGCATCCTTTGTTTTCGGCTCCACGGAGATGTCGATCACCGGAACCGGGAAGGCCATGCGCTCGAGCACCACGGGGTAGGACGGGTCGCATAGCGTGTCGCCGGTCTGCGTGTCCTTCAGCCCGATGAAGGCGGCGATGTCGCCCGCGTAGACTTCCTTGATCTCGTCGCGCTTGTCGGCGTGCATCTGGAACATGCGTCCGATGCGTTCCTTGTGGCCCTTCGTGCTGTTCAACACTTGGTCGCCCGACCGGAGCACGCCCGAGTACACCCGCACGAAGGTGAGCGTACCGTACTTGTCGTTGATGATCTTGAATGCAAGCCCGGAGAAGGGCGCGTCCTCGCTGATGACAATCTCCCGCGCCTCCTCGCTTGAGCCCTCGGCGGGCACGGTGCGGATGCCGGGAATCTCGTTCGGCGCCGGCAGATAGTCGAGAACAGCATCCAGCAGGGGCTGCACCCCCTTGTTCTTGAACGAGCTTCCGCACAGCACCGGCCGGAACGTCCCAGCGATCGTTCCCGCCTTGATGCAGCGCTTCAACGTCTCGACCGACACGTCTCCCTTGTCAAAGTATTCCTCCATCGCGGCGTCATCGACGGACAGCGCCGTGTCCAAAAGCTTTTGCCGATACTCCTTCGCCTTGTCCTGGAGTTCGGCGGGGATGGGCGCATCGCGAAAGGAGGCACCGAGTTCGGAACCGTCCCATAGCACCGCTTTCATCTCGACCAGATCGACGACACCGACGAACTGATCCTCGGCGCCAATCGGCAGTTGGATCTCGAGCGGGACGATGCCAAGCTTGTCGATCAGGGACTGCACCGCCTTGTAGAAGTCGGCTCCGGTACGGTCCATCTTATTGATGTAGACGATGCGGGGAACGTTGTAGCGGTCAGCGAGGCGCCAGTTGGTCTCGCTCTGCGGCTGCACGCCCGCCACCCCTTCGATGATGAAGATGGCACCGTCCAGGACACGCAGGGAACGGTTCACCTCGATGTTGAAGTCGATGTGGCCAGGGGTATCGATAATGTTAATGCGATGTCCCTTCCATTCACAAGTGACCGCAGCGGAGGTGATGGTAATGCCACGCTCGCGCTCCTGCTCCATATAGTCAGTGGTGGTCGAGCCCTCGTGCACCTCGCCGATCTTGTGGCTGCGGCCGGTGTAGTAGAGGATACGCTCCGTCGTCGTTGTCTTGCCGGCGTCGATGTGCGCGGTGATGCCGATGTTGCGGATGCGCGAGAGCGGAACATTGCGCGGCACGGTGGCCTCCTCAGTCTTGCCCCGGCACGCCGCGGGGCCGTAAGCAAAAAAGACGCGGCAGCGACCCAACGCGGTGGCCTTCACACCGCTACGATCGCACCGCGCTCTCGGAACGCCCGGTACATGGCGCCGGGCTGCCGAAAAAGCAAGCGCCCTCCTACTTTGCGACGGATCGGGCTAACCCTGCCGAGCCTGCTTGAGGGGGCGGCTTTTCCGGCCGCGGTACCCAGGCGGGCAGCCCGGCTGCGCCTTCGGCCGGCGCGGCTCCTGAACACCGGACGGCACGCGGCGGCCGACAATGCCCGGTCCCCGCCAAAACCGGTCCCCGCAAAAAGGGCGCCGCTTCGCGTCGTCGTGCCAGGCACGCGCCGCGCGACGAGACCCCGCCGCCATTCCCTCGTCACGCCATGGCCCACGGCGGTCGTCAACAGCCCCTCGCACTGCAGATCTCGCACTGCAGATCACGCAGGCGTCGTGGCGCCATTCGCGCGACGACGGAAGGGGGCGTTCAGTCGTCGCCAGCACGCTGGTGTCGGTCAGACGTTGAACCGAAACAGCATCACGTCGCCGTCCTGCACGACGTAGTCGCGGCCCTCGATTCGCAGCCGCCCAGCCTCGCGCGCCCCCACCTCGCCGCCGTAGGCGACGAAGTCGTCGTATGCGATCGTCTCGGCCGCGATGAACCCGCGCTCGAAGTCGCTATGGATCACCCCCGCCGCCTGCGGCGCTTTTGTGCCGCGCCGGATCGTCCACGCCCGCGTCTCCTTCGGCCCGGCGGTGAAGAAGGTGCTTAGCCCCAGCAAGCGATAGCCCGATCTGACCACGCGATCGAGGCCCGAATCGGCGAGGCCGAGGCTTTCTAGGAAGGCGCGCTTCTCCGCCGCCGGCAGCTGCGCGATCTCGGCTTCGATCGCGGCCGAAACGACCACCGCAGCCGCTCCCCTTGCTGCCGCCAGCTCGGCCACTTTCCCGCTCCAGAAATTGCCGGTCGCGGCCGAGGCCTCGTCGACATTCGCAACGTAGAGCACGGGCTTGGTGGTGAGCAGGTTCAACGCCCGCGCCCGCGACTCCTCCCCGGGCGGGATGGCGGCTCGCGCAGGTTGCCCGCGCGCGAGAGCGGCGATGATCGGCTCGATCAGCGCGAGCTGCGCCGCCGCCTCGCGATCCCCGCCACGCGCCCTCTTCTGCAGCGCCGGCACCCGCTTCTCCAGGCTGTCGAGATCGGCGAGCATCAATTCGGTCTCCACCGTCTCGGCATCGCGCAGCGGGTCGAGCGAACCCTCGACATGCGTCACCTCCGCTCCTTCGAAGCAGCGCAGGACATGGACGATCGCGTCCACCTCGCGGATGTTGGCGAGGAACTGGTTGCCGAGCCCCTCCCCTTTCGAGGCGCCGCGAACCAGGCCAGCGATGTCGACGAACTCGAGGCTTGTGGGCACCACCCTGGCCGACTTCGCGAGCCCTGCCAGCGTCTCGAGGCGAGGATCAGGCACCGCCACGCGGCCGACATTGGGCTCGATGGTGCAGAACGGGTAGTTCGCCGCCTGCGCTGCGGCGGTCTCAGTCAGCGCGTTGAACAGCGTGGACTTGCCGACATTGGGCAGGCCGACAATGCCGCAGTTGAACCCCATCGCATGGTCTCCAGGCAGGCCCTGCCGCAGCGAACAGGGATTACGCCAGTGGCGCGCGCGAGGCAGGCTCGCCGGCGTTTACCGCGGCAAGGAACGGCTCGACGCGGCCTTCGGCGAGCAGCGGTGCCGCCTCGGCGAGGCGATCGAGCAGCGGGTCGAGCCAAGCCGAATCGGCCTTCGGAAAATCTCCCAACACGTGGCCAACCACCTTGTCCTTGTGCCCGGGGTGACCGATGCCGAGACGGACCCGCCAGAACTCTGCCCCGCCGCAAAAGCGAGTGATTGAGCGCAATCCGTTGTGTCCGGCCGTGCCGCCCCCGCGCTTCACGCGCACGCGTCCCGGCGCGAGGTCGAGCTCGTCGTGGAAAACGACGACATGCTCGAGCGGCAGCTTGTGGAACGCCATCGCAGCCCGAACGCTTTCGCCGGAGGCGTTCATCCAGGTCTGCGGTTCGAGCGCGAGGATCCTGTGCGCGGCAATCGTTCCTTCCGCCACCAGGCCACGGAAGCGCCTCCGCCAGGGCGAAAAGCCCCGACGCGAGGCGATGCGCTCGATCGCCATGAAGCCGATATTGTGCCGGTTGCGCGCGTGCTCCGGGCCGGGGTTGCCGAGCCCGACCCAGAGCTGAGGCAGGCTCACTTCTTGGCGGGCGCCTTCGCCGGGGCGGCCGCCTTGCCGGCGGCCGGCTGCGTACCCTTGGCCGGTGCTGCAGCCTTGGCGGGTGCAGCAGACTTGGCGGGTGCGGCAGCCTTGGCCGGAGTGGGCTGGGCGGCCGGTTCGGAGGCTACGGAGGCGGCCTCCGCGCCCTTGGTTGGCGGGGCGATGGTGGCGATGGTGAAGTCGCGATCGGCGATCACAGGCCGCACGCCCGGCGGGGCCTTGACCGCGCTCCAGTGGACGGTGTCCCCGATGGTCAGGCCGGCGAGATCGACCTCGAAACGGTCCGGAACATTCTCGGGCGTGCAGTACACCTCGACCTCGTGGCGCACGACATTCAAGACCCCGCCGGCCTTCAAGCCGGGGCACGTCGCCTCGTTGAGGAACGCGACCTCAACCGCGAAACGGACCTCCTGCCCCGGAGCGAGGCGCTGGAAATCCACGTGCTCGGGCCGATCCGTCACGGGGTGGAACTGCACGTCGCGCAGAAGCGCCCGTTCGCTCTCCTCGCCGACCTTCACGTCGTATAGGCGCGACCGCCAGCCATGGCGGTTGATCTCGCGCAGGATCAGGCGCGGTTCCACCGCGATCAGCCGCGGCTCCTGCTTGGCGCCGTAAATGACGCCGGGAATCCTGCCTTCGCGCCGTACCGCGCGCGCCGCCCCCTTGCCGGCCCGCTCGCGCGATACGGCCTCGATCGTGACGATCTCGACCATGGTTCGCTCCGTTGGCGTGCAATACGCTGCGCAGGCCTCCAGGGGTGCCCACGCAAGCCAGCCCCCTACACCTCGGGCGCAGGGACCGCAAGCGGTGTGAGGCGCCAGACTGCCCCGCCCTCCCGCGGAGGCTCGAGGAGAAGGGGCGCCGCGTTCGGCGTCTTGACGTCGATCTCGAGGCCCATGGCCGCGCGCACCGCGCGGAAGAAGGCGCCATGGCCCACGACCAGAACCAGAGGCTCACGGGCAAGCGCGCGGTTGACGGCGGCGACGGCACGTGCAGCGAGGGCGGCGAAGGGCTCCCCGCCGGCGGGGGTGAAGGCGCCGACGAGCCAGTGCCCGAACCACTCCCCGTTTGGCTGACCCTCCTGCACGCCGAAAGCCGCTTCGCGCAGGTCTGGGTCCTCGTGCAGCTCAAGGCCCAACATGCCCGCCACCACAGCCGCCGTGTCACGCGCGCGCAAGAGCGGCGAATGCACGACGGTGGCAATCCCCCAGCCGCGCAGAGCGGCGGCGGCGGCGCGCGCCTGCGCCCAACCCCGTTCGTTCAGCGGAACATCAACGTTGCCTTGGCTTAGGCCGTGGGCGTTCCAGTCCGTCTCCCCATGGCGGAGGAAGATGAAGCGGGTACGGAGGAGGGCCACGCGCTTGCCGCGTGTTGCGATCAGCAGAACAGCGAGGAGACGGAGCTCTCCTCGCTGATGCGGCGGATCGCCTCGGCAAGCAGAGGGGCGATCGTGATCTGGCGGATGTTGTGGCAGACGCGGACTGCCTCAGTCGCGAGGATGGAGTCCGTCGTCGTCATCATGTCAATCGGCGAGGACGCAACCCGCGCCACGGCACCGCCCGAAAACACCCCGTGCGTCACATAGGCCGACACGGTGGCCGCGCCGTTGCGCATCAGGGCTTCGGCCGCATTGCACATTGTGCCGGCGGAATCGACGATGTCGTCGATCAGGATGCAGTGCCGGCCCGCGACGTCGCCGATGACGTTCATCACCTCGCTCATCCCTGCGCGCTCGCGTCGCTTGTCGATGATGGCAAGGTCGCAGTTCAGGCGGGTGGCGATCTGCCGCGCGCGCACCACGCCACCGACATCGGGGCTCACCACCATGATGTCGCGGCCTTCGGTGCGCTGCTTGATGTCGGCCGCAAACATCGGCGCGGCGAATAGGTTGTCGACGGGGATGTCGAAGAAGCCCTGGATCTGGCCCGCGTGCAGGTCGAGGGTGAGCACGCGGTCGGCGCCCGCTTCCGTGATCAGATTGGCCACAAGCTTGGCGCTGATCGGCGTGCGCGGGCCCGATTTGCGGTCCTGCCGAGCATAGCCATAATAGGGAATGACCGCCGTGATCCGGCGCGCCGAGCCCCGGCGCAGCGCGTCCATGGTGATCAAGAGCTCCATCAGGTTGTCGTTGGCCGGATAGGAGGTGGACTGGACGACGAAGACGTCCTCGCCGCGAACGTTCTCGTGGATCTCGACGAAGATCTCCATGTCGGCAAAGCGCCGCACAGAGGCCTTAGTCAGTGGCAGGTTGAGCGCCGTGGCTACCGCCTCGGCGAGGGGGCGGTTGGAGTTGCAAGCGACGATCTTCATCGCGCGCTCCGTCGCGGCGTGGGCTGAGGGCTAAGCGTGCCCGGGGTTAGCAACGAGGACGGGGCGCGTAAAGGAGCGGCGCCGCACGACAGGGCTCAGCCGCCCGCCCGCGCCCGCCGGATCACCTCGGCAACACCTCCGGCTGCCTGGTCGGCCACCACCACTGCAACGTCGGCCCATAGACCGTCCAGGGCGCCACGGGGAAGCTCGTTCAGCTGGGTCACCGTGCCAAGTTCCGTCCCGTCCGCGCGGCGAACAGTCCAAACGATCTCCACCCTCTGCTGACGGCGCGGAAGTTCGGTAATGGAGACACTCGCCTCAAGATCGAACTCCGCCGTCGGACCGTCCTGCACCACGAGCCCCTCGCGCGCGAGCGCGCTGCGGACGGCGCGGCTGAGAGCGACGTTGCCGTCCCCGGGCGCGCCGCGCACGCCGCCGAAGCGCAGGGTCGGCGTGCGGGGCGACGCTCCGGATGCGACCGCGGCCCTGGCAGCGCCGTCGACCCTGGCGATCAGCGCGGCGACCGCCTGAGCGCCGTCCACAGCAGCCTGCCGCAGCACGCCCTCCTCCCCGCCGGCCCAGGGGCCCGCCGGCACAGCCCGCGGCCCTCCCGCCGCCCCCAGCACTGCGCCGTCGGCGTCGACCAGGGTGTAAGTGAGGCGAACGACACCCCCTGCAGGCTCGGCCGAAGCGAGCAGGCGATACTGCGGCCGCGCGATCCCGGCCGCTGTGGCCGGCACCTCCTGCTCCTGTAGTGCACCGGCCAGCAATCCCGCGAAGCGCCTCGCCGCGTGCTCGGTCAACCCGAGGCTGGTCGAGGGCGGGACGACGATGCGTGCCGGCGGGCTTCGCGTCAGGTCAGACGCCGGGGAGGCCCCGGTGGTGCGCTCGAACGGCATCGGCAGCCGGCCGCACGCGGCAAGCAGAAGAAGAACGAGCAGGACCTTCATGCCAAAATGCAGGTCGCAAGGAGCCCCAGCAGGAGCAGGACGAAAAACAGATTGAGATAAGGCATCGTTTAACCGTCTGATCACGCGAGGCCGATAGTGCTGGTGATCGGCTATGTCATCTTTCCGGCGACAGGAATGAGGCAGGATCATGCACCGCGAGGAAACCTCACCGCGGCAGGGGCTGTCGCCCGATGCGAGCGTCGCGCACCCCAGCCTGGGCCGTCTCAGCTCACTTAACGGCATTGTGCTCGTTTGTCCACGCGACCGGACCCCGCTCGAAGACCGCGCCGACGGGCTCGCCTGCCCACACTGCGGCACGCTCTACCCGCGCGTGCGAGGCATCCCCATCCTCATCAACGATGCCAACTCCGCCTTCGCCGTCGCCGACTATTTCGGCGAAGACAGTTACGAAGGCGCCTCCTACGGCCGGGCGGACGATCGCGCGACGGGATGGCGGCGGACGGCGCGCCGCATCGTTTCCTGGCTGCGCGGTTCACGATCGAGCCTGCGTAGCACGCCCCCACTCTCCGATCTCCTAGACCACGCGCGAAGCCTGCGCGCCGTTCCACGGGTTCTCGTCGTCGGTGCAGGGGGGGCGCTGATCGAGGATGAGCGGGCCATCGTCGTGCACACCGATGTCGCGTTCGCCCAGCACGTGCAACTGATCGCGGACGCGCACGACCTGCCGTTCGCCGACTCGAGCTTTGATCTCGTCATCGCGATCGCCGTCCTTGAACACGTCGCCGACCCCCAGCGCTGTGTGGCTGAGTTCGCGCGCGTTCTCGATCGCGGCGGGTTCGTCTACGCGGTGACCCCGTTCCTGCAACCGGTCCACATGGGGGCATACGACTTCACCCGTTTCACGCCGATCGGTCATCGACGCCTGTTCCGCCAGTTCGACGAGGTTGCCGCCGGCGTGGCGCTTGGCGTCGGCAGCATGGCGGCCTCGGCGTTTGAGGCCGTACTCCTGGGCTTCTCCCGCCACCGAGCTTGGCGGCGGCTGGTTGGTCCGCTCGCTCTCCTTGCCACCCCTATCCTTCGACGCATGGACCACCTGCTGCGACACAATCTCGATGCGGTGAGCGGTTGCTGGTTCTTCGGCACGCTGCGAGACGGTGCCCCCGTCTCTGATCGGGAGCTCGTGAAGACGTATCGTCAGACGTTCAGTGTCGGCCCGGAACGTCTGCCCCGCCCTCCGAGCCGCGGCTCATCGCTCGACCCGATGAGTTGAGCCGACGGTTGTGGCACCGGGGGCGAGAAGGGAGGGGTCCGCCTGGCCGCCGCCCAACCCAGGCTGTCGATTTCCGGAGTGGGGGGCGGCCTGTCCCCCCCCACCGAGTGCGAAGGCCGCGGGTCGCGCAGCGCCGCTTCGCGCGAGGCTGGCCGCGAGCGAAGCGCGCGGACGCTGGCCATGGGCGCGCCATCGCGGGGCGTGGGTGTGCGAGGCAAAGGCGAAGGCTTTGGCCCGGGCAGCGGCTGGATCGACGTCCGCACCCTCAGGACCGTCAGCTGAAACACCGAGAGGAGGTCCAGGGCGAACACACAGTTCAGAGTGGCGCTCAGACTGGCGCGGCGCCCGCCGCCTCGGCGGGGTCGCCAGCGCAGTCCTGCGCCCTGCGACCGCCCCTGTACCTTACCCAGGCAGCGCAATCGCGGAGAGCTGATGGCCGATAGGGCCTTCGCCCCGGTGCATGGCGCGGCGGTGGCTGAAGAACCGGGTTTCGTCTGCGTAGGTGTTCAGGCCCAGGTCGAACACCTGCGCGACCCCGGCAGCGACGAGCCGCGCGGCGCAGTAGCCTGCGAGATCGAACAGCCGCCGCTCCGGCCGGGTGGAGGGAAGGAGAAACGGCTCGCCAGCCGGGCCCAACGCCCCGATCACGTCCTCGCCGACTTCGTAGCAGGGCTGACGAATGCACGGGCCGATGGTCGCCGCGATTCGGGACCGGCGCGCGCCAAGCCGCTCCAAAGCTGCGACTGTCGCCTCAAGCACGCCCCCAACCGCCCCGCGCCAGCCGGCATGCGCCGCCCCGACCACACCGGCATCGGCATCCGCGAACAGCACAGGTGCACAATCGGCAGTCACCACCGCAAGCGCAACTCCCCTCCGCCGAGTGACGACAGCATCCGCGCGCGGGCGGTCCTGATCGCTCCAGGGCACATCGACCACGGCGACGTCTGTGCCGTGCACCTGGCACAGCCCGACCAGCGAGGCGACGCCGAGCCAGTGCGCAACCCTTCGGCGGTTCTCCGCCACGCGCGCCGGGTCGTCACGGCCGGAGAGCGCCCCGTTGAGGGACGCGAAAGGCCCGGTTGAGACCCCGCCTAAACGGGTAAAGAAGCCATGCGGCACGGCCAGCCCAGCGGTGAAAGCCGGCGGGGTCATGGTTCAAAGCCGGGCGGCGGGGCGACCCCCGGCGGCAGCACGGCCATCGCCTTGAACAGGAGGCCCATAGCGTCCGGATCCATCAGCCGCCGCGCTGCCGCCTGGAGGTTCCGCGCCACGGTGGGGGGCGCGTTGCGGCACAGCACAGCCGTCCGCTCGGGCAGGCCCAGTCGGCGGAGGAACTCGCCTTGCGGGACGGGGCCGTACACCTCACCACCCTCCGCGCGTGCCGCGCGGGCGAGTGCCCCGAAGTCGACATGGGCTGTTAGGTCGGCCGCGCCGGGCGCTTCCAGCGGGTCGACCGGACGGTGGGCGCGCACGGCCTGAAGCGTGTCCTCTGCCCCGCCATCGTGACCGTAGTCGACGACGAGGGCCGCGCCGCCGTACCGGACCACGCGGCGGGTCGCCTCCGCCATCCACGCGCGTGCCGCCGGCGAGACCTCACCCGCCCCGTCTTCGGGAGGCTCGGCGGGAAGGTCGGTCCAGACGAACCGGCCGCCCGCGAGTGCAACCGCACGCTCCACCCAAAGCCCGTTGCGGCGGCGGAACTGGCGCACGGGAAGCACATCGAGGAATTCGCTGGCAACGAGCAGGGCCGGACCGTCGGGCAAGGTCGCCAACTGCTCGTGCCAAGCAACGACACGGCCGCCAAGCCGCGCGGCCTGCTCAGCGCGCAAGGTGGGGCTCGTCTCGACGAGATGGACGACGCTGGCAGCGGCGAAGTCCGGAGCCAGCCGGTCGATCAGCCGCAGCGCGTCCGCCATCAGCGTCCCCCTGCCTGGGCCCGCTTCAGCGAGAACAATGGGGACGGGCGCGCCCTGCCCGCGCCAAACCTCGACCGCCCAGGCGCCAAGGAGCTCCCCGTAGGCTTGGGTCATCTCAGGCGCTGTCACGAAGTCTCCCGCCCGACCGAGCGGGTCGCGCCCGCCGTAATAGAGGGCGTTGGCCAGGGCGATGAAGCGGTCGAGCCGCATCGGACCGTTCGCGGCGATCTCGGCCGCGATCACATCGCGCGGCGGCGGCTCGTCTCGATCGCCCATACACCCACCAGCAGCATCGGCGCCGACAGCACCTGGCCCATGGTCAGCCCGCCAGCAAGGAAGCCGATGAAATCATCTGGTTCACGGAACAGTTCGCCGACGATCCGAGCCACGCCGTAGCCGACGAGGAAGACCCCACCAAGGAAGCCGCGTCGGGCGCGAATGCGCTCGTTGCGGGACAGCAGCAGCATGACGGTGAACAGTGCCAGCCCCTCGAGCGCTGCCTGGTAGAGCTGGCTCGGGTGCCGAGGCAGCTGCAGCGGGTCGGCGGGAAACACCATCGACCATGGCCCATCCCAGGGCCTGCCCCAAAGCTCGCCGTTGATGAAGTTGGCGATCCGCCCGAGCCCCAGCCCGATCGGAGTCGCCACGGCCAAGCGGTCGACGAAGGCGTAGAAGTCGATCTCTCGCCTGCGGCAAAAGCATACGGTCGCGATGATCACGCCGAGCAGCCCACCATGAAAGGCCATGCCGCCCTTCCAGATCATCAGCGCCTCGACCGGGTTCGAGAGGTAATAGGACGGCCGGTAGAACAGCACGTAGCCGAGCCGCCCACCGAGGATGACGCCGAGTACCGCCCAGGTCAGGAAGTCGTCGACCTCCTCTGTGCTTGCCGCGCGCGGCGGCTGTTCGACGAGCCGCCGAACCATTCGCCAGCCGATCACGATTCCGCCGATGTAGGCGAGCGCGTACCAGCGGATGGCGAAGGGACCAACGGAGACCAGCACAGGGTCGATGGCGGGGTAGGGGATCACCGCTGACGAGCCTCGTGCGCTGGGACGAGGTGATCGCGCACGTAGCGTGCGACCCCCTCCTCCAGGGACGTAAACGGCTTCGCGTAGCCCGCGGCGCGAAGCCGCTCGAGCCGGGCCTCGGTGAAGTACTGGTATTGCCCGCGCAGATGCGCCGGCGTGTCGATGAACTGGATCTCCGCCGGGCGGTTTAGAGCGGCGAACACGGCATGGACGAGGTCGAGATAGGTCCGTGCCCGGCCGGTGCCGACGTTGAACAGGCCGGACACCGCAGGGGTGTCGAGGAGCCACAGCACCACGTCGACGCAGTCCTTGATCCAGACGAAGTCGCGTGCCTGGTGCCCATCGGGGATCTCGCTGCGGTGGCTGCGGAACAGGGTGGCGGGGCGGCCGGCGAGGATCTCTTCCGTCTTCACCTTCACCACCGAAACCATCGCGCCCTTGTGGTCCTCGCCCGGGCCGTAGACGTTGAAGAACTTGAGCCCCGCCCACTGCGGCGGTCGCGGCCGGCCGCGGGCGACCAGGTCGGCCACCCGGCGATCGAAGGCATGCTTCGACCAGCCATAGAGGTTAAGCGGGCGCAGTGTGGCGAGCCGTGCCGGCGAGGGGTCGTCGTCGAAACCCGCCGACCCGTCGCCGTAGGTCGCGGCAGAGGAGGCATAGATCAAAGGCACCTCCTTGCGCGCCGCCCACTCCCACAGCGAAAGCGAGAGCGAGATGTTGGTCTGCACGGCGCGGTCTCCGTCCGTCTCCGTGGTCGAGGACACCGCTCCCATGTGCACTATGGCGGAGACCGGTGGGGAGCGGCCGAGCCACGACCAGAGATCCTCCGGGGCGACAAACTCGGCGACCAAGGTCGTGGCAAGGTTGCGCCACTTTGGCCCGGCCCGCAGCCGGTCGCAGACCACGACTTCCTCGCCGCGCGCGGCGAGCGCGGCGGCGATGTTCGAGCCAATAAACCCGGCGCCGCCGGTGACGAGGATCATGGGGCGAAAGGGATCGTGTCGGAAGCGTGAAGGTCTCGGCCGGTTGCCGCCGCAAGCAAGAGGCTTATACGGTTCGCAGCCGGCTGGCGGCAACGGCGCGGCGAGGAGGGTTGGAATGGGCGAGCGGTCGGTCTTCGACGACATGGCCGGCGTGGCCGGGGGGGCAATGTCCCTCCTCGTTGGCCTGCGCCGGGAGGTGGAGGCCATGGCCAAGTCGGCTGCAGAATCGGTGATCCGCCGGCTCGATCTTGTTACCCGCGAGGAGTTCGAGGTGGTGCGGGAGATGGCCCAGCGCGCGCGCGAGGAGAATGAACGGCTCGCCTCCCGGCTCGCCGACCTCGAGGGCCGCCCCCCGCCACCGGCCAACGAGATCGAGGGCACGGCGCCATGACGGCCGCCCGCGTGACGGCTTCGTGAACTCTGACCCGTTTATCGTGCGCTTTCTTGCGCCGACGCGATTCGGCTCCGTAGCCTACAGGTGGTATCCGGCGGGGGTGATGTTCCCCAAGATCTCGCCGCCGCGATCCCGCCTCGTCCCCTTAGGACAGGGAGCTAAAGGCTATGGCCGACCGTCTCGCCCTGCGCGATCCGGATGCCCCCCCGAACCCGCTCGACCTGCTCGAACAGATCGTCGCCGCGAACGACTGGACCTTCGAGCGGCGGAGCGACGACGCCATGGCGGTCGAGGTTCCCGGTAAGTGGTGCGACTACACGCTCTATTTCTCCTGGTGCGAGGAGATCAGCGCGTTGCACTTTTTCTGCGCCTTCGAACTCAAGGTTCCGGCCGCTCGCCGCACCGCCGTGCACGAACTCCTCGCACTGGCAAATGAAAAGCTGTGGTTCGGGCATTTCGGCCTCTGGACGGAGGAGAACGCGCCGGTGTTCCGCCATTCCGTCTTGCTGCGCGGCGCGAGCGGTCTGTCCGTGGAAGCGCTCGAGGATATGGTGGAGATCGCGGTAACCGAGTGCGAGCGGTTCTACCCGGCCTTCCAGTACGTGCTCTGGGGCGGCAAAGCGCCATCCGACGCCTTGGCGGCGGCCATGCTCGAGTGCGCGGGCGAGGCGTAGCCGGGAGCCGGCCGAGGCGATGAGCGGCGTCGGCCCGATCCTGTTGGTCGGCTGTGGCAAGATGGGTGGCGCCCTGCGCTCGGGCTGGCTAGAGGCCGGGCGCGTGGTCGTCGTCGTTGAACCCGGGGCTAACGCCCCAGAAGGTGCCCTTCCCTCGCCCGACGCCCTGCCGCCCGATCTTGCGCCTCTCGCCGTGGTGTTCGCAGTCAAGCCCCAGGAGGCGGACAGGGTCCTGCCCCTCTACGCCCGGTTCGCTGAATCCTCCGTCTTCCTCTCGATCATGGCGGGGCGAACGATCGCCGGCATGCGGGGCCTTCTCGGCGGCCGCGCGGCGGTCGTGCGGGCGATGCCGAACCTTCCGGCCTCGATTCGGCGCGGGGTCACGGTCGCCTGCGCTGGTCCGAGCGTCACCGAGGCGGAGCGCGGCCTCTGCGACGAGCTTCTCAAGGCGATTGGCACTGTCGGCTGGATCGAGGACGAAGAACTGCTGGATGCCGTCACCGCCGTCTCCGGTTCGGGCCCGGCCTATGTCTTCCTGCTCGCCGAGCTGATGGAGGCCGCGGGACGCGCGCTGGGCCTTGCCCCCGACCTTGCCCGGACGCTGGCACGCGAGACTGTGGCGGGATCCGGCGCCCTGCTTGCGTCGTCGGAGCAGGATGCGGCCGATCTGCGCCGCGCGGTGACCAGCCCGGGCGGGACAACGGCGGCGGCGCTGTCGGTTCTGATGGCCGAGGGCGCGTGGCCGAAGAGCGTAGCGGAGGCGATCGCCGCGGCGGCCGCGCGCTCGCGCGAACTGGCGGGCTGAGGCGGCCAAGGCTATGTGAGCGCCATGGACGCCATCGATGCTTTCGACCGGGATGTCACGGCTGCCCTCATGCGCGTTGCGGCCCGTGAAGGCTGGGCCAACACCACCCTCGCCGCGGTCGCACGCGAGGCCGACACGACACTTGCCGCCCTTCGCCCGCGGTTTCGCGACCGCGCGGACGTGCTCGACCGGTTTGGCATGGTGATCGACAGCATCGTGCTTGCTGGCACCCCGCCGCTGAACGAGGCGGACACGGTGAAGGACCGGCTGTTCGACATCCTCATGCGCCGCTTTGACGCCCTCGCTCCCCACCGGGACGGCGTGCTCGAGGCCTGGCGGGCGATGCGCCAGGACCCGCTCTTCGCTTTGGCCCGCCTGCCCGCGAGCATTCTCTCCATGCGCTGGATGCTTGAGGCGGCCGGCGTGTCTTCCGCTGGTGCGGCCGGGTTCGCGCGCGCACATGGCCTCTTCGCCGTCTGGCTCACCGCCTTCCGCGCATGGGAAACGGACGCGACGCCGGATCTGGCCCCGACCATGGCCGCCCTCGACAAGGCTCTCACTCGAGCGGAAAGCCTTGCCGAAACCGTCGCTCCCTGGTTCGGTGGCCGGGCCCTCTCGCCCCCTTCGCCCCCCGCCGCGCCCGCGCGCGCCCCCCTTGGCGCAGGCTCAGAGCCGACAGGCGTCTAGGCGCAGTCCCCACCCTTGGCCAAGTCCATAGCTAGGCCCAGCATTGTTGCGGCGCACAATAACGTTTGACGGCACGGCTCCTGCCCGGTAGATGCCGTGCGGCGTCCGGTCCCGCACCCCTTTTCGGTCCGGCGCGCCGCCCTTCTTCGCCAGCGAGGAGCCCGTGCCGATGAGCAAGAAAACCGAAAGCATCTTCGACATGGACTTCACCAAAATCATGGCAGAGTTTAGGCTGCCGCAGGTCGATGTTGAAGCCTTGGTCGCTGCCCAGCGCAAGAATATTGAGAGCTTCTCGACTGCGAACCGTCTTGCCCTTGAAGGCATGCAGGCAGTGGCCAAGCGGAACATGGAAATCATGCAGGCGACGCTGGCTGATCTGACCGAGGCGATGAAGGCGCTCGCTGCCGCCGAACCGCCGCAGGCCAAGGCCGCCAAGCAGGCCGAGCTGATGAAGGCGACCTACGAGAAGGCGATGCAGAACATTCGCGAGCTGCAGGACATGATCCAGAAGATGTCCGGCGAGGCGATGAACGTGCTGAACAACCGCATCGCCGAGGCGCTGGACGAGATCAAGACCATGATGGAGAAGGCGAAGGCCTAGGCCGCCCTTGCCGCGGTGCGGCACAGTCAGGCTGCCCGCGAGCACCCTTCGTCGTCTTGGCGCCTATAGACATCCCTGGCGGCTGCCGCGGATTCTCCGAGCGTCTGCCCTTACACAAACCAGGGAATAGGCACGCGTTCCGCTTTGCAGCGGTTTTCTTTCGGCTGAAACCCGCTCTGATACCAAGTCTTTCTGAACGAGACTCATGAGAGGGATTCCCCGACGCGGGCGGGATCTGATTCAACGGGGCGAGCAATGGAGCCTCGCCATGGGTCAGCCGCTTCCCCTCCGCCCCGACTACGATGC
>Ga0308417_1000812_pt1 | contig 21862 bp, 12 predicted proteins | sample HotsprSampleOS65_FD_203528 | JGI IMG/M metagenome (GOLD analysis project Ga0308417, IMG submission 203528) | Hot spring phototrophic mat microbial communities from Octopus Spring, Yellowstone National Park, Wyoming, United States - 20090730_OS65 ... | reverse complement strand
AGGCAGCGCCGGGCGCGCGTTTATTGGCCGGGGTGAAGCAGAACATCTCCGCAGAAGCCCTCGCCCAGGCCATCCAGCGAGGGCAATTGTTAGACGTGCTCCAGGAATGGTCAGTGCAGGCAGGGGATACGATCTTTATTCCCGCTGGCACGCTCCACGCACTGGGCCCGGGGTTGCTGATCTACGAAGTGCAGCAGACCTCGGATCTGACCTATCGGGTGTGGGACTGGAATCGACCAGCTAGCGCTGGCCGGTCACTGCACATCCAGCAGGCGATGGTCGTGGCTGATCCAGAGGCTAGGAGCGAGCCGCATCCACTGCGCCCAATGCTAGACACCGATGCCCAGCGCCTGGTCTCGTGTGCCTATTTCACGCTCGACCTACTGACATCGCGCGCTGAGACGCTGGCCCTGGATACAAAAGGGCAAAGCTTTCATGCGCTTACCGTTGCGCAAGGCGCAGCACTTATTGAGCATTGCGATCAAGCCATTCCGCTGGGTCAGTATGAGTCAGTCGTCGTGCCGGCTTGTTGTCAGGCATACCAAATTCGCCCGCTCAAACCGCTTCGCATATTGCAGGCCAGCGTTGTCTGAGCCTGTGTATAATGCAAATGCCCCGGGGAATGGCGCAGATGGCAGCGCGCACGGTTTGGGACCGTGAGGTCCCGGGTTCAAGTCCCGGTTCCCCGATCTTCCCAAGAGCGACATCCTCAACAGACGCCTCTACCGGGCATTCGGCGAAAGCCGGATGTAGCGGCCTTCCAATGATGTTTGGGCAACACTGAACGCTGGGCGGAGGCGCACAAGAATCGTAATGGCTGCTCAAAACGAACTGGTGCGGGCGCAGGCAAACGGCAGCAAACCAGACCGCAACCTAGCGCTAGAGTTGGTGCGGGCGACGGAGGCAGCGGCCCTGGCCGCCAGCAAATGGATGGGCCGGGGTGATAAAGATGCCGGCGACCGCGCCGCCGTCGAGGCAATGCGTTTGATCCTGGCTGAAGTGGATATGGACGGCGTGGTCGTCATTGGTGAAGGGGAAAAAGACCAAGCCCCTATGCTCTACAACGGCGAGCGCTTGGGCAATGGCCTAGGCATTCCAGTGGACATCGCTGTTGACCCAATCGACGGCACGCGGCTGCTCAGCGTAGGCGGCGCTGGTGCTATCTCCGTCGTGGCCTTGGCTGAGCGCGGCAAAATGTTCAAGCCCTGCACGTTCTACATGGATAAGATCGTCGTCGGCCCGGAGTGCGTCGGCGTCATAGATATCGAAGCGCCACCCGCCGCCAACATCCGTGCCGTTGCGCGGGCCAAAGGCATGCCCATTAGCGCGGTGACGGTGTGCATCCTAGACCGACCGCGTCACCAAAAGCTAATTGAGAAGGTGCGTGCAACCGGCGCGCGTGTTAAGCTCATCAGTGACGGCGACATCTCCGGCGCGCTGCAAACAGCCATTCCAGGCTCCGGCGTCGATATCTTGATGGGCATCGGCGGCACACCAGAGGGGGTGATCACAGCAGCAGCAATGCGTTGTCTTGGCGGCGAGATGCAGGCGAAACTTTGGCCGCGCGACGAAAGCGAACGCACACAAGCCCAAGCCCAGTGCGACATAGACGAAATCTTGACCACCGAGCGCCTCTGCGGCGGCGAGAACGTGTTCTTCGCTGCGACCGGTATTACCACCGGCGAGCTGCTGGACGGCGTCCACTACAGCGGCAACATCGCGCGCACCTTCTCGCTGGTGATGCGCTCCAAGTCGGGCACTGTCCGCTACATCGAATCGCGCCATCGCCTGGATAAGCTGCGCACTTACAGCCAAGTGACCTACGTAGATTGACGTCACGCGCTATCGAGCACGACGCCCAATCGTGAATTACCGAAGAGCTTGTTCAGTGAGCGCGCTGAATAGCCCAGCGCTACACAGTTGAGCACCTGATATGAAGAGAAACACACAACCTCAAGAGGAACTGACGCAAAACCCCGCAGCAGAGACTACAAACGACGAAGTCCTGACCAACGGAAACGCCCAGCCGGCGACCAATCATCGGCCAGAATCAGCCGAGGGGGGGACGGCGCCGTCCCCTCCTCCACCTGGTCCGCGCCCCAACCGACGCAACATGTTCGATATGGCGCGCCTGGAACACGAGACGCTGAGCGAGCTGCGCGAACGCGCCAAGGACATGGGCATCTCCGGCTACAGCCGGCTGAAGAAAGACGACCTGATCATCCGGCTGCTGCGGGCGCAAGCGGAGCGCAACGGTCTGGAGCTGCGCGGAGGCGTCATTGACGTTAACGAGGACAACATCGGCTTCCTGCGCGCTGAGCACTACCTCCCCGGTCCAGAGGACATCTACGTCTCCCCCTCACAGGTTAAACGCTTCGGCCTGCGCACTGGGGACATGGTGATCGGCCAGGTGCGGCCGCCGAAGGACAGCGAGAAGTATTACAGCCTGCTGCGCGTAGAGGCCGTCAACGGTCAAGACCCCGAACAGGCTAAGAATCGGCCGCATTTCGAGAAACTCACCCCCATCTTCCCCAACGAAATCTACAACCTGGAGTCCAGCGGCAAGCTGAGCATGCGTCTGCTCAACATCGTTGCACCGATCGGCAAGGGACAGCGCGGCCTGATAGTTGCACCACCGAAAGTCGGCAAGACCACCCTGCTCAAAGACATTGCCAACGCTATCAGCAAGAGTTATCGCGATGTGCATCTGATGGTCGCCCTGATCGCCGAGCGTCCAGAAGAGGCGACGGACTTTGATCGATCTGTAGACGCTGAGGTGATCGCTTCCACGTTTGACGAGCCGGTGCAAAATCATGTGCGCGTTGCCGAGATGGTGCTCAACCGCGCCAAGCGCTTGGTGGAATGTGGGCGCGACGTGGTCATTCTGCTGGACTCGCTGACCCGACTCAGCCGCGCCTACAATCTAACTGTGCCCTCATCGGGGCGCACGCTCTCAGGTGGCGTGGACCCGGCAGCACTGTATCCCCCCAAAGAGTTCTTCGGCGCTGCTCGCAACATCGAGGAAGGAGGCAGCTTGACTATCATCGCCACCGTACTCGTGGATACAGGCAGCCGAATGGATGACTTCATTTATGAAGAGTTCAAAGGCACCGGTAATATGGAAATTCATCTCTCGCGTCGGCTGGCTGAGCGGCGCATCTTCCCAGCGTTCGACATCCTAGCCAGCGGCACGCGCCGCGAAGAGCTGCTGCTGGGTGAGAAGACCGCGCAGCGCACTTACCTGATGCGCCGCATGCTCAGTCATCTCATGACGCCACCGCCGCAGGGCGCTGGATATGACATCACAGCGGCCATGGAGGCCTTCCTACAGCGCTTCGCAAAGACAAAGAGCAACGAGGAATTCCTAGCTTCGCTCACGAAGGATTGGGAGTAAATTCCCGCCGGCCGATGGACGACCTGGACTTCTCCCTGGACGGCTCTGATCGCGTCGCATCTCGGATAGCGCACGGCGTTTATCGCATCACGCGCAACCGGCGCGTCATAGGAGAGGAGCTGTGGGGAATCTTCGGCCTGTTGAGCGGTGGTTATCGGTTGCTGACCGAGATAGACCTCACCTGGCCTGTCCCCAACCAACAGCGGGCGCAACTCGACCTAGACGCCAGCTGGAGAGCGCAGCAATTGCGCGTCCAGTTAGACCTAGAGGGCAGACGGCGAAGCGCCTGTTACCTCTACAGCGATGGCGAGGTAGAGGTAGTGGTTTACGAGGAACCCCTGCGCTATGGAGAAGCAATCAAGGCGACCCGCGAAGGCGCTGCCCAGCCGGCAACTCCGAAGTGCGTTTACTCTAGCAAACTGGTCTGTAGTCCATCCACCTTTCTGGACTACGGTTCACCCCTGATGAACTTCGCGCATTTGCGGCGGCTCTCGCTCACGACCGGGGACCAGGCGCACATTCACACTATCGTGGTGACACAACCGCTGCTTGAGCCGATTGCCCTGCGCCAGACTTACACCTACGTGCGCGACGAGCAGCTCTCAACCGCCATCGTGCCCTTCATGACTGCCCACCGCTATTTGATCGAAGAGCATTCTCAGCACCAGCCCACCGGGCCTCTCACCACGCTATGGACCGATCGGCACAACGTTGTCCTGAAGCAAGAGGTGTCGATAGGTAAGGAGACGCACGCCTGCGAAATGGTGAGCTATGCTTGGCTAAGTGAGCAAATCTACTAGCCTACCGAGCGACTGCGCTTTGCACACTAGCGCTGATCATGCCTAACAGCGGCGCGGGAAGCAAGCCAAAGACAAACACGGCAGCCACGCTGATCGCGGCAGCCAGTGAACGGGGTGCGTTGGCGGGTATCGGGATAGCTGTCTCCCCTGGCTCGCGCATGAACATGGTCATCACCAGCCGCAGATAGAAGTAGGCTGAGATGACGCTTGTCAGCACCCCAAGTACAGCCAGCCAGGTAAATCCTGCGGCAATGGCCGAGCTGAACAAAAGATACTTGCCCATAAAGCCAGCACTAGGGGGAATGCCAATCAGCGAGAACATTGCGATTGCCATGACGATCCCTAGCAGCGGCTTGCGTCGGCCCAGGCCGGCATACGCATCGAAGGTTTGATCTTCTTCCTGGTTGCTGCCGACGGCGATCAGGACAGCAAAGGCAGCCAAGGTGATAAACGCATAGACTGCGAGGTAGAACAACACGCCACTCGTGCCAGCGGCACTGCCGGCGGCCAACCCGACCAGCACGTAGCCCGCATGGGCGATGCTGGAATAGGCCAGCATGCGCTTGACGCTACTCTGCACCAACGCTGCGACATTGCCGACGATCATCGTCAGCCCAGCGAGCACAGCAACCACGGGCTGCCAGGTCGGCAGCAATGGCTCAAGGCCAAACGCAAACACGCGCAGCAGGCCGGCGAACCCCGCCACCTTCGTCGCAGTAGCCATAAAGGCGGTTACCGCGGTCGGCGCTCCTTCGTAGACATCGGGCGTCCACATGTGGAACGGCACCGCAGCGACCTTAAATCCCAGCCCAGCCAGGATGAGCGCAGCACCGGCAAACAGCAACGCCGGGTCGTAGGATCGCGCGCCTGCCGCGTTCAGCTTCTCCGAAAGCATAGTTAGGGAGATGGTGCCCGCTGCGCCATAGACCAGCGCAATGCCATAGACCAAGAAGCCAGAAGCGAAGGCGCCCATCAGGAAGTACTTCATCGCTGATTCCTCGCTCTCCAGCCTGGGACGCGCGATGCCGCACAGCACATAGAGCGGAATAGAGAGCAACTCCACAGCCACGAACAGCGTGAGCAGGTTGAGGGCGCGGCCCATCAGCATCATGCCGCCGATTGAGAACAGCAGCAGCACATAGAACTCGCCACGCCAAATGCCGCGCGCCTCGTTGTAACGGACAGCCAGCAACACAGTCAAAGCGCCGATGGTCGCAATCAGGGCATCCAAGAAGAACGCATAGCCATCAGCCCGCACCATGCCATAAAGGGCCTCGGCAGGCGAACGGTCCATCTGAGACGCAGCCACCAGGCCAGCCAGGGCCAGCACAGCCACTGAGAGCCACGCCACAGTAGATTTCTGCTCGGTCCTTAGGTCAATTAACAACAGCGCGATGCCGCCAACTGTGACGATGAGAAACGGGAGGATGGAGAGCAAGTCATTCAAGGTCATAAAGCGCGGCGAATTGTACGCCTATCCATCCAGCATGGGATGCTGGGGAACTCTGCACGACTAAACTACGCGCACAGCGCCATGCGCTACGACATTCGTCGCTTCTCCTCGGTCACATCTACGATGGATGTCTGCCGGGGACTGGCCGAGCAAGGCGCGCCAGAGGGCGTGGTCGTGCTGGCCGACGAACAGACAACCGGTCGCGGTCGCGCTGGCCGCGCCTGGTATTCGCCGGCTGGCCAGTCGCTCTACCTGTCCCTGCTCCTGCGCCCATCGCTCGCGCCGCGCCAGTTGAGCTGGCTCACGATGATCGGCGCGCTCGCCGTGCTGGATGTGTTGGGTGGATTGCAAATCTCGCCGTCCCGCACGGGTTTAAAGTGGGCCAACGACGTATTGCTGGACGGCAAGAAGCTGGCCGGCATATTGGTGGAAGCAGCCTTCGCTGCTGAGCGCTTGGAATACGCGGTGCTTGGCATCGGTCTGAACGTCAACACTAGGTTCGAGGACGCGCCAGCGGCAGTTCGCGCTCAAGCTATCAGCTTGCAACAGGCGATGGGACGGCCTTTTGACCTTCAAACCGTGCTTGATTTATTGTTGGCTGCTTTCGACGAGCGCTATGCGCAACTGCCAGCGTCGCCGTTGCCTGCGTATGTCGCTCGGTTGGAGACGCTGGGTCGGCGGGTGTGCCTGCGCAGCGGCGACGAAGAGTTAATCGGCATCGCCACGCGCGTGGAGGATGACGGGACGTTGATAGTCAGCACGTCATCTGGGGAGCGGCGCGTGGCTTTTGGGGATTTATTAAGCGCGTAGTTGCCTACAATTCCATCCATCATGCGCTTTGAGACGCTTGCCATCCACGCCGGCCAGGACCCCGACCCCGCCTACGGCGCTGTGATGACCCCCATCTATCAGACCTCGACGTATGTCCAGCAGAAGATTGGAGAGACAGCATACGATTATGCGCGCACGGCCAATCCCACCCGCACAGCACTACAGGAATGCATCGCTGCGCTTGAAGGCGGGAAGCATGGGCTGGCTTTCGCCTCTGGGATGGCGGCCATTGACTGCGTCCTGCGCCTGCTTCAGCCTGGCGACCACGTGTTGGCCAGCAACGACGTATATGGCGGCACTTACCGAATTTTTGAGCGCGTCTTTCGCAATTATGGCATCGCCTTCTCTTTTATCGAGATGGGCGATCTAGAGGCCGTGCGCGCTGCGCTGCAGCTGGCCACGCGCATGGTTTGGGTAGAGACGCCCACCAATCCGCTGCTCAAGATAGCCGATATCGCCGGCATCGCAGGTGTGCTCGCCGGCACACCTGCGCGCCCGCTGCTGGTGGTGGACAACACGTTCGCCTCGCCCTACTTACAGCGCCCCCTTGCGCTCGGCGCCGACATCGTCGTCCATAGCGGGACGAAGTATCTCGGCGGCCATAGCGACGTGGTGAGCGGGCTAGTGGTGCTGAATGACGACGACCTACACGCGCGCTTGAAGTTCCTTCAAAACGCCGTCGGCGCAGTTCCAGGACCGTTTGATTGCTTCCTGGTCCTGCGCGGGATCAAGACGCTGCCGCTGCGCATGGAACGGCATAGCGCAAACGCCATGCAAATTGCCAACTGGCTGGCGTCGCACCCCCGCGTTGCGGACGTGTTGTATCCAGGTCTGGCTTCGCATCCCGGTCACGCCATCGCTGCCAGACAGATGTCCGCCTTTGGCGGCATGATCTCGTTCATCCCGAAGGGCGGGCCGGCCGAAGCGCGTCGCATCGCCGAATCCACGCGCCTCTTTGCGCTGGCCGAATCGCTGGGCGGGGTTGAGTCGTTGATCGAAGTGCCGGCAGCCATGACACATACCAGCGTCGCCAACTCGCCCTTAGCGGTCAATCCAGCGCTCATTCGCCTCTCAGTCGGCATTGAGCACGTGGATGACCTGATCGCTGACCTGGCGCAGGCGCTGGCCTAAGCTGGCCGCTGCGCACGCACGAGGATGCGCCGTCGAATCACACTGAGCGCTGAAATAGCTTCCTCGGCGCGCAGCGCGAGCGCTGCGCTGAAATAGACGCCACCCCCTAGGCCGACCGCGGCCAGGGTAGCCAGCGCGCCATCGCCGACTGCGAAGAGCCAGCCGCGAATGAAAAGCGCCATGACCAGCGTTGCCAAGCTCGCTTTGCCCAGTGGGATGAACACCGATCTCATTCTGACGCGCGGTTCTCGCCTGGCCAGCGCGCCATACAGAACGCTGGTCTCCGCGATAGTCGCTAAAGCGTTGGCCAAGCCCAGGCCGCCGAAGGGCAACCATCCCAGCGCCTCGAAGGCGCGGTAAAAGGCCACGCTCATGGCGATGTTGAGGCCCACGCTGAACACGGCTACCAGCGCTGGGCGAAGGCTGTCCTTGAGCGCGTAGAAAGCGCGCGTCACCAGCTCCAGCGCAACGTGCGCTGGCAGGCCAAGCGCGAGCCAGCTTAGCGCGAAGGCCACCCAAGTCGTCGCCCGTGCGTCGAAGGCGCCCCGTTCAAAGAGCAAACGAATCAACGGCTCACCAAGCACGATCAACCCTGCTGCCGCCGGCAGGCTGAGCGTTATCACAAAGCTCAGCGCACGGACGAAGGCGCTCGCAAATTGCGCGCGCTCACCGCGCGCGATGTGCGCGCTGAGCGACGGGAAGATCACCGTCCCGATAGCCTGGCCGATCGCAGCGATGGGCAGGACCAGGATGGCAAATGCGTTATTAAACGCCGACACACCGCCCGAGAAACCGGAGGCGAGTGTGGTGTTCACCAGATGATTCAGTTGAACTGCGCCCAGCCCAAGCAGGCGCGGCGGCATCAAGGTTAAGACCTGGTGCAGGTCTGCGCCGACAGCCGACGGCTGGTGGTCAATCGTGATCTGAGCAGCATGCGCGACGCGCATCAGACCGGGCAGTTGCACGCCCAGGTGCAAGAGCGCGCCGAGCACGACTCCGATCGCCAAGCCATGTATCCCCAGGCTGCCCAGCGCGGTCGCGCCCACGATCATCCCGATCTGATACAGGCTGGGGGCAACTGCCGGCGCGAGAAAGTCGCCATTTGATTGCAGCAATCCCATCAACAATCCGCTCACGCCGAACACCACGGTGGCTATCAGCATGATCTGCATGAGCGAGGCCGTGAGGACAATTTGCTCAGCGCTGAACTGGCGCGCGACCACGTGTCGAATCAAGGGCTGAGCAAACAAGGCTGCCAAGAGCGCCAGAATAGTCAAGGCCGCAAACACGATTAGCCCTACGCGGCGTGCCAGGCACCAAGCCAGCGCTGTCTCCCCTTTGCTCAAGCGCGCGACATACACCGGGATAAAGGCCGAAGCCAGCGCACCGCCGGCCAGTAGGTTAAAGAGCAGGTCGGGAATAACGAACGCAGCGCGAAAGGCATCCTGCGCCGGGCCCGCGCCAAAACGGGCGTTGATCAACAACCGCGCAACGAAGCCAGCGACGTTGCTGAGGACGTAGCAACCGGCCACCACAACGGCAGCGCGGCCCAGCGAGCGGCCAGCCATGCTCACCAGTCCTGGTCGAGCGCCATCGGCGGCAGCGCCTCAGCTACCGAAGCGCTGTGTGGGGCTGCTGCGTTGGCTGAGGAGCTGGCCGGTGTTTCTGCGGGCAACAGCGCTTTAAGCTCCGCCAGCCGCTGCAGAACAGTCATCAGCCGGCTCTTCCACTGCTCCGGCGTCCCGCTGCGCAGAAAGGCAACCTGTGTGCGGCCCACCAGTGTATCGCCGCCGAGGGCTAAGCGCACGCGCTGCGGATTCATGCGCCCTATGACGTCGGCGCGGATGGTCAGCCGGTTGCCTTCTGCTGTAATGCTGCGCGCACCAAGCGCGTTAGCCAGCAGTTTCAGACGAAGCTGATAGGTAAGGTTACGCGCCGCCGGCGGCAGCTTGCCGAAGCGATCCTCCAGCTCCTCCTCAAAGGCGCGGATCTGCGCCTCGCTGCTCAGGCTGGCTGCGCGGCGGTAGAGCTGAACGCGCAAAACAGGGTCGCCCACGTAGCTCTCTGGCAGGCCGACAGTAAGCGGTAGTTCGATGGTCACCGCCTGCGGTTCGGGCGGCGGGGGCGCAGTGCCGTCGCGCATGGCGCGCAGCCGTTGCACTTCGTGGGCCAGCAGGCGAGTATAGAGGTCAAAGCCGATGCTGGCCACGTGGCCGCTTTGTTTTGGGCCGAGCAGCTCACCCGCGCCGCGCATCTCCAGATCGCGCAGGGCGATGGCATAGCCAGCGCCAATGCCGGCTGATTCGCGCAGGGCCTCTAACCGTTCGCGGGCTTCAGCCGTCAGCGCGCTTTGCCGGTTGTAGAAGAAGTAGGCATAGGCCTGTACTGTCGAACGACCAACCCGACCGCGCAATTGATAGAGCTCCGCCAGCCCGAAGTGATCGGCCTGATCCACGATCAGCGTGTTGGCGTTGGGGATATCCAAGCCGCTCTCGACGATGTTGGTGCACAGCAGCACGTCAATGCGCTCGTCCGCCGGCAGCAGTGCGCTCTCTGCGAAGCGCGCCATCACCCTGGCCAATTCGCGCTCGCCCATCTGGCCGTGCGCAACAGCGATCCGCGCCTCCGGCACAAGACGACGGACTTTTTGCTCAATGATCTTAATGGTTTGAACGCGGTTGTGCACGAAGAAGACCTGGCCATCGCGGTCCAGCTCTCGGCGGATAGCCTGTTGCACGAGGGCATCGTCCCAGGGTCCGATAAAGCTGATCACCGGCAGGCGTTCCGCCGGCGGCGTCTCGATCCGACTAATTGCACGCACGCCGCTCAGGCCCATATATAGCGTGCGCGGGATGGGCGTGGCGGTGAGCGTGAGCACATCCACGCTTCGGCGTAACTTCTTCAGCTTCTCTTTCGCAGCGACGCCAAAGCGATGCTCCTCGTCAATGATGAGCAGACCCAGATCCTTGAAGGTCACACCACTACTCAGCAGGGCGTGCGTGCCAATAACGATATCCACGCTGCCGCTCTCCAGCCCTTCCAACACAGCACGCTTCTCCGCCGGCGTGCGAAAGCGCGAAAGAACCTCGATTTTGACTGGATAAGGGGCCAGGCGCTGAGTGAAGGTCTGCCAGTGCTGCTGGGCCAGCACAGTTGTCGGCACCAACACAGCCACCTGCTTGCCATGTTGCACAGCCTTGAAGGCTGCCCGAAGCGCCACCTCGGTCTTGCCAAAGCCGACATCGCCCACCACCAGCCGATCCATGGGATGTGGGCGTTCCATATCGGCCTTCACCTCTCGAATCGCGCGTAGCTGGTCTTCTGTCTCGATGAAAGGGAAGGCTGACTCCATCTCAACCTGCCAAGGCGTATCCCCACCGAACGGCGAGCGAGTGACCAGCTCGCGCTCGGCGTAGAGCTGAAGCAAGTCACGCGCAAACTCGGCCGCCGCGCGGCGGGCCTTTTGCTTGGCGCGCTCCCAGTCGCCGCTGCCCAGCTTATCTAGCCTAGGCGTGGCCTCATCGCTGCCGACATAGCGCGTCACGCGGTCGAGCTGGTGCAATGGCACATACAACCGGTCGCCGTCGGCGTATTCCAGAAGCAGGTACTCGCGTTCACCCTCCACCGGCTGCGTCGGCGTGCCGGTGTTGACAGTCAAGCGAACCAGACCACGGTAAATGCCGATGCCATAATCTTCGTGCACGACGACGTCGCCGGGCTGCCAGTCGGCGAAGACCTTCTCCGGCGCAGCCTTACGCGCCGGCGCGCGCGTGAACCACTCCGGACGGACATAGCCGTATATCTCTGCATCAGTGAGCAGGACAAAAGAAGGCGACGCGCTGACCTTGCCAGCCTCGGCTGCCCGCTGAGCGACAAAGCCCATCGGCAGAATGCCGACCACGAAGCTCAGACCCGCCTCAGGAAGGGTATCAAGCGCTGTGTGGGCGGCCAGCGCCGAGTACCGCTCGCGCCATAGCTCAGCCAGCCGCGCGGCCTGGCGCGAGACGACCACTACAGTCGTCTTGCCTTCAGCAGTCTGACTGCGCAGGTACTCCAACAGCGGGGTGAGCTGGCCAGCGAAGTGCGGGGGTTGGGCAACGTGTTTGGCAAGCGAATGTTCGCGCAAGGTTCCCTCTTCGCTATGGCCGAGCACAAGGCTGGCTGCGCGGTCGCGCGCTGCGGTAAAGTCGCTCCACGAGAGATAGGTCGCAAAGGCTGGCTGCTGATTCATAGCTGCCCACGTTTCGCGTTCACGTTGGGCTTTGGACTCCAACTCCTTCCAAGCTGCGCACAGCTCATCCGCATCGTCCAAGATCAGCAGCCCGCCAGGGCCTAGGTAGTCAATCAGCGAACAAGCGCCACCGTCCACTTGCTCACTGGCAGGCGGCAGGTCTAGCGGTGTAATAGCAACCTGGGCGACCGCTTCACCACTGCTGCGCTGGGTGGCAGGGTCAAAAAAGCGAATACTCTCGGCAAGATTGCCGAACAGCTCGATTCGGATCGGCAGCGGATGCGCTGGCGACCAGACATCTAGAATGCCTCCGCGTCGGCTAAACACCCCCACCCGCTCAACGACCGATTCAGCCTCGTAGCCCATCGCCAACCAGCGTTCCACGACTGCGTCCAGCCGCAGCTCGACATCGCGCTGAATGATCAGAGTGCGCGCTCTGAAACGCGCTGGCGGGAGCACCGGTTGCATGAGCGCGCGTGGGCTGGCGACAACTAGCGGCGCGAAGCCTGCGCCTGCCCCGCATAACGCAGCCAGGACTGCCGAGCGTTGCGCGATCACAGCGCGAACAGGCGCCACCGAATCGTAGAACGCAGTGTTTGGCTCAACAAACCGCAGTGGCGAAGCCGTGCACAGGTTGCTGAGCGCATCCGTTGCGATGCGTGAGGCCTCCACTGAAGAGGCTACGTAGAGGATCGGGCGCTGTAAGGCCTGCCAGAGCGCGGCCACAACCGGTAAACGCGCAGCGCGCGGCAACCCCAGCGCTGGTGGCAGCTTACCGATGCGCAGGTCTTCGACCAGCGCGTGAAACGCTGGCAGGCTATGGACGACTTCACTTATCCCTCGCAGCGACACGCCGGTTTATTCTAGCGATGGAACTGAGATAAACGCGGGCAAGGGTGCATTCACCAGTAGGAGCGACGCAATCTTCTGGAAGCGCCGCCTTCCAGGCGGTCGAAGAAGGCCGGCAGGGATGCTGCGCTTTCTATAGTTCTCTGCGCTTTCCGCGTCTCCGCGTGAGGATCACCCCTGGCCGTGAATGTAACCCTGATTCTGGAACGCTATCTCTTCGGCAGCCGCTGCCAGCATACTTCATCGGACAGACCACGCCCTGCCAGTGTCGGCTGCTATACCCAATCCGTATAATCGAACAAACGTCCTATGGCCAAAAAGCAAACGCGGAACGGTCAGACCCCGATCCAGGCTGAGCTACACCTGGAGGACAACCGCTTTGGGCGCATTCGCCGCACGGACATCAACTATGAGATGCAGACCAGCTATCTCTCGTATGCGATGTCGGTGATCGTCAGCCGCGCGCTGCCCGATGCGAGAGATGGTCTGAAGCCCGTCCAGCGGCGAATCCTCTATGTGATGCATGACACTGGCCTGCGCCCCGACGCGCCATACCGCAAGAGCGCACGCATCGTCGGCGATGTGCTGGGCAAATATCACCCTCATGGCGATCAGTCGGTTTACGACGCCATGGCCCGCATGGCCCAGGACTTCTCGATGCGCTACCCGCTGGTAGATGGACAGGGCAACTTTGGCAGCGTAGACGGCGACCCGCCGGCGGCCATGCGTTACACCGAAGCCCGCCTCAGCCGGCCAGCGATGGACCTCCTGGCTGATCTGGAGAAGAATACCGTGGACTTCACGGACAACTACGACGGCACTACCCGCGAGCCAACTGTGTTGCCTGCTGCGCTGCCCAATCTGCTCGTTAATGGCGCGACCGGTATCGCCGTCGGCATGGCCACCAACATCCCGCCCCATAACTTGAACGAGGTGGTAGATGCCATCGCCTTCCTAATCGACCGGATCACGGCCAAGCGCGGCGCCGCCAAAGCGCTACAAGAGTGGACGCTGCCCGAGGTCGAGGTGGACGTGGACGAGTTATTACAGTTCATCAAGGGGCCGGACTTCCCCACTGGCGGGATCGTCTTCCGTTACGACGAGCGGGCCGAGGGCAGCGACGCGATCAAAGCTGCCTACGCCACTGGCCGCGGCAAGCTCATCGTGCAAGCCAAGGCCCACTTCGAGGAAGGCGCGCGTGGGCGCAATCACATCATCGTCACTGAACTCCCCTACGCGGTCAACAAGTCGGCCCTCATCGAGCGAATCGCCGACTTGGTGCGCGAGGGCAAGCTCACCGGCATCACCGACATCCACGATGAGAGCGACCGGCGCGGCATGCGCATCGTGATCGACATCAACAAAAACGATGATCCGCGCCAGGTGCTGAGCGCGCTATACAAACACACCCCCATGCGCACGTCGTTTGGCCTGATCATGCTGGCGCTGGTGAACGGCGAGCCGCGCGTGCTGCCACTGCGCCGCATGCTATACGTGTTCATCGAGCATCGCCTCTTCGTCATCAAGCGCCGCAGCGAATTTGACCTGGACGAAGCCCGCCGGCGCGCGCACATCCTGGAGGGGCTGGTGAAAGCGCTGGACATCATCGATCAAATCATCCGCCTTATCCGCACCTCGCGCGACAGCGAGACTGCCCGTCGCGGGCTGATCGAGCAGTTTAAGTTCACCGAAGTCCAAGCCCAGGCTATTCTGGATATGCCGTTGCGCCGGCTGACTCAGCTTGACCGCAAACGCCTGGAGGAAGAGCTGGAGGAGAAGCGCAAGCTGATCAAATATCTTGAAGACTTGCTCAAGCATCCCATCAAGATCCTGGGAGTGATCAAGGAGGAGCTGCTGGCGCTCAAGGAGAAATATGGCGATGGCCGGCGCACCGTGATAGTAGACCGGCTGAGCGACGGCAGGTCGCTCAGTAAAGCCAAAACAGCGACCAAACTCAGCGACTTCCCGCTCACCGTGCATGAGTTAATCGGCAGCGAAGTCGCTTACGTGGTGATCGGTCAGAATGGGAAGATCGGGCGCACTGCGCAGATGCCCCGCGTCACCGGCGCCGCCGAGGTCGCGCCAGTGACGATCGTCAAGACAGCGACCGACAAGCAGCTCTACGTCGTCGGCGCCGCTGGCAAAGGCGTTGCCTTAAGCGTGGCCAACCTGCCTGTAGAAGACGTGCTGAGCGGGCAGGGTGCGCTACTCAGCAGCATCAGCGCCTTCCCGGCTGGGGACAACGTGGTGGGCGCTTTTGCGCTTGACCGAACGGCTGTTAAGTCCAATAACAAGTCGGGCGAAGACGAAGAAGCCGGCCCGTTCATGGTGTGCGCTACAGCCGGCAGTATGGTCAAGCGCAGCCCAGTGAGCGCCCTGCCTGGCGCGCATGGTCAGGCATTCACTGCCATTGGGCTGACAGAAGGCGACAGCGTAGTGGACGTGCGACTGACCCAGGGGCATGAAGACCTGGTCCTCTTCACCCGTCAGGGGATGGCAATTCGCTTCAAACAGGACGAGGTTCGCCCAATGGGCCTGCCGGCAGGCGGTGTGGTGGGCATCAAGCTGGCCGAAGGCGACCAAGTGACGAGCATGGGCGTGGTCGATCGGAACAACAAGTCGCTAGAAGTCGTGATCGGCACCAGCGATGGACGGGCGAAGCGCATGGCGCTTAAAGAGTTCCCTGTGCAGGGGCGAGCGGGGAAGGGGGTGGCAGCAGCTAAGATCGGTGATAGCGTGACGCTGGCGGACGCGGTAGTTGCCGCACCGGAGGACACGATTACCTATCTCACCACCAAAAATCATGCCAAGTCGCTCAAGGCCAAGCACCTGGCGCGGCGCAAGCGAACGTCGGCTGGCGATGAGGTCATCGCGCTCAGCAGTAAAGATCACCTAACGCGCTTACTGGTCGTCGAATAACTACTTACACCACCCATTCGCCATCCACCATTACCCGAAGCACCTGGACCTCTGGGATCGCTTCCGGCGGGATGCGCGTGAGGTCGGCTGAAAGCACAGTGAGGTCGGCCAGTTTGCCAGGTTCGACAGACCCTAGTTCGCGCTCGGCGTAGCCGGCATACGCTGCACCCAACGTGAAGCCGTGGATGGCCTCCTCGATGGTCAACCGTTGCTCGGGATACCACCCCCTAGTAGGCATGCCATCGCAACGTTGGCGTGTGACCGCGGCATGCAGCCCAACGAGCGGGTTGAACGTCTCCACTGGCGAATCGCTGCCCAAGGCGAGGCGCGCGCCGCTGTTGAGCAGGCTTCGGAAAGCATAAGCGTATCGCCCGCGCGCGCCCCAGTAGCGATCAACCATGTGCATATCCTGAGTGGCGTGAATGGGCTGCACGGACGCGATGAGGCCGAGTCTGCCGAAGCGCGGGATGTCGTCCGGGTGAAGCACCTGGGCGTGCTCGATGCGATGGCGCAGCGCGCGATGCACTGTCCTGGCTTGGGCGTCCAGGATGTCGAGGATCATCCGATTTGCGCGGTCGCCGATCGCGTGCACGGTCACCGACAGGCCGTTGGCTTGAGCCTGATGCACGAGCGCCGCCAGCGCCTCGGCGCGATAGAGGGCGATGCCGAAATTATCCGGCTCCCCCTCATACGGATTCATCATCCAGGCTGTCCGCGAGCCGAGTGCCCCATCGGCGAAGATCTTGACCCCACCGATGCGTAGCCAGGGATCGCCGAAGCCACTGCGCAGCCCTGCGCCAATGATGGCTGCCAAGTCTTCGACCGGCAGTTGCTTACATATGCGCAGGGTGCTGCGGCCGGCCTCGCGCAGGCGCTGATACGCGCGAAAGCTGTTGATACCCCCTTGCCCATCCATGCAGTGTACGCCGGTCAGGCCAGCGCGATTCATAGCGCGCATGGCCAGCAACGTTGCCTCGTCTTCCTCAGCCCAGGTTGGCGGCGGGATATGGCGTGTGATCAAATCCATCGCGGCTTCCAGAAGCACGCCGCTTGGCTCGCCATGGCCGTCGCGCACGATCTCGCCGCCGGCAGGATTGGGCGTCTGGCTGGTGATGCCGGCCAGGCGCAGCGCATGGGTGTTTACCCACAGCGCATGGCCGCTCTTGGCGCGCAAGGCGACTGGATGCGCCGTCGTCGCTGCGTCGAGCTGCTGGGCCGTGGGGAAGTCGCCACCCCATGCTGCCTGCTGCCATCCCCAGCCTTGGATCCATGTGCCAGGCAGCGTCTGCATTGCTCGCTCGCACACGCGCTGCACTGCTTCGCTGACGTCGCGCGCGCCGTCCAGGTTCACCCGCTGCATGGCGAAGCCGGTTTGCATCAGGTGGACGTGCGCATCAATCAGGCCTGGCAAGACAAAGGCACCCTCCAAGTCCTCGCGGCGCGCATCGGGCAAAACCAGGCTGTCGATCGTCTCGTTGTCGCCAACCGCGAGGATACGATTGCCGACAATAGCAATCGCTGTTGCGCGCGGCTGGCGTGGGTTGACGGTATACACATTAGCATTGACGAGCAGGCGGTTCATCATCTGGTCAATTCCACCCAGCCACGCTCATCGAGCAGCGCTTCGATCCATGCGCCCACTGCCAGCGCCTGCTGGTCCGCGCCGAAGGGCGCGATGATCTGAAGACCAACAGGGAGGCCACCAATCTGCGCAAAAGGGAGCGACAGCGCGGGCAGGCCGGCCAGCGCCGCCGGCAGCGTCAGGCGGAGAATTGCGCTGCGCAGATTAGCGGGGCCAGACTCCAGGACGATCTCGGTGCTACCTCTCAGTGGTGCAACGCAGGGCGCTGCCGGCATGATCAGTGCATCTGCACCCTCCAACGCGCGATGCAGCGCCTCGCGCAGTGCGCGCTGATATTCGCGGGCTTCCAGATACTGGAGCGCGCTGAAGTCGTAGCCGCGCATCAGCGCCTCACGGACGGTTGGGCTAAATAACTCCGGCTGCTGCGTCAGCGCGCAGCGGTGGACCATGACCGATTCCGCACGCAACGGCGCAAAGCCAACCAGGGGGTCGCCGATGTCAAGCGTGACCTCATTCACCAGTGCGCCGGCCAACCGTAAGCGTTCTATAAGCAGCTCAAATGCCGTGCGGACATCCAGCGTCAGCGCCCCTTTCAAATACGTCACTGGCGTCGCCAGTTGCGGCGGACCAGTGCGTGGCGCAGCCATTGCCCAGGCATCGTCTGGCTTGCCGGCTAGAACTGCGAATAGCGCAGCGGCATCGGCGACCGTCCGCGCGAGTGGGCCAGCGTGATCGCAACTGGGGATGAGCGGCAGCGCGCCGTCCAGCGGAACCGCACCATAGCTAGGTTTGAACCCCACCACCCCGCAGAACGACGCCGGCAGGCGGATTGAGCCAGCGGTGTCGCTGCCCAGCGAGCCAACGCCAATGCCCACCGCCACAGCTACAGCAGAGCCAGAGGATGATCCGCCGGCTTGGCGAGCGGGATCGTGCGGGTTCTTCACGTCGCCTGTCCAGGGATTCTCGCCGGTTAATCCCAGCGCGATCTCCTGAAGGTTTGTCTTGGCCAAGATCACTGCGCCGGCCTGGCGCAAGCGCGCCACGGCGGTGGCTTCCTCGGGCGCCATGTCTGGCAGCGGCGCGCGCGCGCCAGCTCGTAGCGGCATGCCGCGCACGTTAAACAGGTCTTTAACTGTGACGGGCAGACCGTGCAATGGACCACGCAAACAGCCGGCGCGGGCTTCACGGTCCAACGTCCGGGCCTCGGCCAGAGCGCTTTCTGAGTCTACAAACGCAATCGCATTGAGGTCCTGGTAGCGCGCGATCTGTGCCAGCGCATGCTCGACCAGGACCACTGGACTGGCTTGTCCATCGCGCACTGCCGCGTGCAGCGCGCTCAACGAGGCCGTCATCGAGATCCCCTGAGCCTGGCCAGCAGACGCTCTGGCGTGATCGGCAGGTCGTTGACCCATACACCGGTGGCGTCGTGGATGGCAGCGACGACCGCTGGCGCGACGGCCAGGAAGGGCATCTCGGCCATGCCGCGGATACCCCATGCGCCCTGCGGGTCCGGGTTTTCTACAATGACCGAGTCGACCTGGTCAGGAATATCCAGGACCGATGGGATTAGATAAGTGCTAAAGTGGGCAGAGTGCACGTAGCCCTGCTGGCTAATAAAGTGCTCCAGATGAGTCCAACCGAGCGCCTGAACCACGCCGCCTTCGATCTGGCCGATCACCTGCTGAGGATTCACTGCTCTGCCCACGTCGTCGGCACAGACAATCCGGCGCACGTGTATCTGGCCGGTTTCCGTGTCCACTTCAACCTCGGCCATCTGGGCCACGTAGCCATAGGTGATGTTAGGGTCGCCGGCCCCGGTCTCCTCGTCCATGGGCGTCGTGGGTCGTGGACGATAGACGTAATGGGCGATAGCTGGGCGCTCTTCATCGTGCCAGCGACGCAGTGCCTCTCGGACGGCGCCCTGGATGGCGTGGGCGGCCATGAACGTCATCCGCGATGCCGAGGCGCTACCGCTGCTGCCGCTGGTGGCCGTATCGCTCAACACGAGCGTGATGCGCTCAACTGGCAGGTTCAAGGCCTCGGCAGCGACCTGCAAGAAGACAGTGTGCGCGCCCTGACCGCACTCCGCGCCGGCGTGCTTGACCACGGCGCGCTCGATCTGAGTGTCGCCGTGTAGCTCCACAGTCGCCTCGCAGCGTTCTGGGAAGCCGAATGAGAAGCCGACGTTCTTATGACCACAGGCGAACCCACGGCCAAATGCGATCTGCGGCGCGCGCGAGCCATCAGCAGTGCGCGCTTCCATCCATCCGCTATGCTGCGCGCACTGGGCGATCACATCGGTGATGGTGCAGCCGGCTGGGATGGGCGTGTTATTGACCGTGACGCTGCCGTCGCGCAATGCATTCTTTAAGCGCAAAGCGACAGGGTCCACGCCCAGGGCGGCAGCCAGCTTATTCATCTGCGTCTCGGCCACGAAGAGCGCTTGGGGCGCGCCGAAGCCGCGAAACGCGCCGCTGGGGATATTGTTCGTGACCACTGCACAGGCGTCCACCGCGATGTTGGGGATCTCGTAGGGTCCGATGCAGGTGACGGTGGCATTGCCCAGCACTTTGGTGGAAGTGTAGGCGTAGGGACCAGCATCGGCGCGGATCTCCACCTGAGCCGCCAGCAGCTTGCCCTCGTGCGTCGCGCCCAGCCGAGCGTGGAACCACATCGGGTGGCGCTTGTGATGCCCAATGATGCTTTCCTCGCGCGTCCAGATGATCTTCACTGGCCGGCCCAGCCGCCACGCAGCCAGCGCTAGCACGATCTGCACGCTCATATCTTCGCGCCCGCCGAATGCGCCGCCAATCGCCGGGTAGATCACGCGCACGCGCTCAAGGGGCAGATTGAGCGCGTGGGCGATCTGGTGTTGATCCTCGTGTGCCCATTGGCCGGCGACTTGTACGGTGATGCGACCTTGTTCGTCCAGGTAGGCTAGGCCGGCTTCCGGCTGTAGATAAGCGTGCTCTTGTGCGCCGGTTGTGTAGGTGTCTTCGATAATCACATCGCTCTGCGCGAAGGCCGCTTCTACGTCACCTTTGCGGATGCGGTAGCGCTTCATCACATTGCCCGGATAATGTGGGTGAAGCTGGGGCGCATCTTGGGCCAGCGCAGCGTGCACGTCCGTCAACGCCGGCAGGTCCTCATATGCGACGCGGATCAGGTCGCGCGCATGTTCGGCGATCTGCTCACTTTCTGCGACGATGAGCGCGATCTTCTCGCCCACGTGCCGCACGATGCCGTCAAACGGCTTGCGCGGATGCGCGCGCCCGCTCGAGGGAGCGGGCAGCAGCACATCAGGACTCACCATGACCGGCGCATCGAAGAGCACAAGGCCGTATTCGTTGTTCGGCACATCCAAGCCGGTGAAGATGGCCACCACGCCTGGCACGCGCAGTGCTTCGCGCAGGTCGAGGGCTTTGAGGCGCGCATGTGGGCGGCGGGCGAACAACACCTTGGCGTGCAGCGTGCCAGGCATCGAGAGGTCGCCTGGGTAGAGGGCCTGACCGGTCACCTTGGCCAGCGCATCAATGCGGGGAAGTGAAACACCGATAGTCATGTCTGAGACGCGCAGAAGCGAGGGATCGGCTATTCGTCACTTTGCTATGATTTTGTCCATCCTCGCACCCGCGCAGGCTGAAACACGCTTGTCAGACCCGATTGTATCGCTATGACGCGACGAGCACCGTAGTGAAGTTGTACAGAAAGTGCACCAAAATACACACGGTGAGCGAGGTGCGCGCGCGCAATACGCCCAGGACGACGCTCATGATGAGGATTAGTAGCGTCGCCAGCGTGATGCCATATTGCACGTGAAACGACGCGAACAACAGCGAGGTAAGCGGAATGCCCATGCGCGGTTGATACGCCCCTCGAAAGAAGCTCTCCTCGCCGATCGCCGCTGCGACGCCGATGGCCAGCGCGCCGCTTAAGCCGGAGAAGTTCCCCAGGAGCGCCTTTGAGAGGCTGCCCACTCGCTCCAGCCCTTGGGGGTCAATCATGCGCCAAAGTTCCTCAGTGAGGATAGCCAGGCTGACCAGGATGCCTGTGGCAGCGAGCGCGAGGCCCAAATGAGGCAGCGTTAGCCGCCTTACCCCTAGCCGTTCGAGGATTTCGCTTTGGCCGCGCCGCACGCCCAGGCCAACGCCCAGCAAGGCAGCCAGCGTGAAGGTGAGCAGCGGGAAAACCAGCACGTCCAGATAAGAAGGGCTGACCAGTTGCTGGAGCTGCGGATCTTCGACTAGAGCGAACAGGGCCGGCGTAAACGCCAGCATCTGGAAGAGGTTCAGGCCGATCGCGGTCGCTGTCAGGGACACGGCTACGGCATGGACCAGGTTGTCGGGCTGGATGGGCAGCACGCGCGCAGCCAACCTACGCGCAGCGGGCAATAGCGCGCCGAGCGCAAGCAGCCCGCTGACCATCAGGACAGGTCCGGCCAGCTCTAGTCGTGCGGCGCGCCACGCCTGCGTTGCGGGTTGTGCCCCAAATAAGCTGCCTATGCCCTCACCGGTCGGCAATGCGGCCATCGTTGTGATGACCAGACCTTCCACGAGGATGAAGCTATTGGTCAGGACCAGGCCAAGATAGACCAGCAAACGCGCGTTCCGCGAGCACTCACCCAGGTTCGCCAGGTAAATGATGAACAAGAAGGGGAGCACCAACAGCAGCG
>Ga0308417_1000810_pt1 | contig 21888 bp, 15 predicted proteins | sample HotsprSampleOS65_FD_203528 | JGI IMG/M metagenome (GOLD analysis project Ga0308417, IMG submission 203528) | Hot spring phototrophic mat microbial communities from Octopus Spring, Yellowstone National Park, Wyoming, United States - 20090730_OS65 ... | reverse complement strand
CTCGATGCTCCCGCGGTCGATGTAGCGCAGCACCTTCGGGAAGAACAACGCCAGGAACTCAATGAAAAACTCACGCAGAAGCTGCTTGAAGAGGCGGTCGTGGTCCATCAGCAAGATGCTAATGCCACCTCAGCCCGCCTCCAAACTCACGCCAGATACCCCCAGCCCCGCCGTGTGCCCGGTCTCCGCGAGACTCAGCGGCCGGCCAGCCAGGCTCGGGCATCGTCAATGCTCTGGAACTCCAGCAGAGCCTCCCCCAGCTCCTCCAGAGATTCGGGCGGTAAATCCGCGATCCGCCGAGCCATGTCCGCCGGAACCGACCGCAGACGCCGCGCAAGCAGCCGCAGCACCAGCTCCTCCTTGCCTTGGCGCCTGCCCTCCTGCCTGCCCTGCTCCATGCCCTTCTCAACCCATTCGTTGAGAACCTCTTCGACCGCCTCTTGCTCCGCCGGCTTTAACGTCTTCATGTCTCGCTCCATTTGCACCATCTCGGCCGCGTTCAGCCTCAGGTACGAATCCACGAACACCCGGATCAGCGCCAGTCTGGCCGGGTTCAATTTTAGCGTCGCGATCAGCCGAAGGCACGCCAGCTTCACCCGCGGCCGCTCCGCCGGGGCGATCCTCATCTTGGCCATCAACGCCGCCGCCAGCGGATTGCGATGGCGGACGAAGCTCCGCCAGTTCAGCCGGTTGAGCTGCACCGTCCGGTACCGGAACCGCAGGACCTCCCGGTCGGGGAACACAACCCTATACGTGTCCGGCTGCGCCGTCCCCGGCTTGTCGAATGAGAAGATCGCGATCGGGTACACCGGCAGGCCGCGGTCCAGATGCAGCCGCGCGTAGTAGTTGAACATCCGCCTGGGAAAGTCCCGCTGGGCCGAAGCCTGGTTCTCGATGTGGATCAGGAAGAACGCGTCCCTGCCCCTGAACCGCGCCTTGACCACCAGATCGACCTCATGCCGCTCGCCGCCGGTGATGTCGGTGAAGATCTCCGGCGGAAGAAACTCGATGCTCCCGCGGTCGATGTAGCGCAGCACCTTCGGGAAGAACAACGCCAGGAACTCAATGAAAAACTCACGCAGAAGCTGCTTGAAGAGGCGGTCGTGGTCCATGCACACAATAGTAATGACGAATTGCTGCACACCAAGCGCCGTTGCAACGCGCCGCCCTCACCCCAGCAGCCCCCGACGCCGCAGGTGCTCCACCGCCTGCGGCAACCCCTCCCGTGACGGGTCGATCCATTCGGCCTGCCAACCCAAATCACGGGCGGCCTGGACATTCTCGGGGCGGTCGTCCAGGAAAAAGATCTGCCCGCCCGAGAAGCCGCTGCGCTGCTCCACGTGCCGATAGGCGCGGGGATCGGGCTTGGCGTGGCCGATCTCGCAGCTCGCGAAGCGATAGTCGAGCTGCTGCAGTTCGCGATACGGCCCGTCGGGATCGGTGAGCGCGCGCCAGTGCCAGGCGTTGGTGTTGGAGAAGCAGGCGAGCTTCAGCCCGCGGCGGCGCAACGCGGAAAACAGATCGCTCATGCCCTCGTAGGGACCGACCAGCCACGCGTCGAGAATGACCTGAAACTGACTGGCAGCGATGCCGGGGAAGCACTCACAGGCGAGCTTCAGGTAGGTCGACTCGTCGAGCCGGCCAACTTCCAGAAGCTGCACAAGTCTGTCGTGCGTCGCGTGATCGCCCGCGGGCAGAACGACTCCGCTGCGCCGACAGGCGTCGGCCCAGTCGCCGGCAATCTGGACGAGGACGCGGCCCAGGTCGAAGCAGACGAGTTGGATGGGGTGAGGGTTCAGGGTTCAGGGTTCGGGGTTCAGGGTTCAGGGTTCAGTGAAAGACGAAATCCGAAATCCGAATCAATGACGAAGCTCGAAGGATGAATGACGATGCTGGCTTGGTCAGGGTGGCTCATCGCGCCGCCACGCGCAGCAGTTCCTGTTCGGCAGCCTTGCACCACTTGCCGTTCTCCAGCTTCGCGGCCACCGATGGGAACTTCATCGGCAACTCCGACAGCGGGGTGAGGCCCAGGTTATGAAGCATGGGATAGACGATGATCTTGCCTGCCAGCGTGCGGTTCTCGACGGCCGCGATGCCATCGGTGGCGCCGGCCATGCCGCTGACGGCGTCGACCGAGGTGTTGGTGTCGAGCTGGCCGGACTGCACCTTGTTCAGCACAATCTTCATGTCGCGGATGACCGAGCCGCTGGTGCCGAACATGTAGCAGCGGTTGGCAATGTAAGTGTCCAGGTCCAGCTCCTGCCTCGTGGGCGCGGGGATGCCGGCGAAAATGTTGATCAGCGCACCGGGCAGGCTGTCGCGGATGGCGTTGGCCACCAGCGCACCGATCGGCGCCATCAGGGCGAAGTAGCTGAACTTCTCGCTCAAAGGCGACTTGCCGGTGTTGACCATGCGGACCTTGACGGCGCCGGCCTTCACAAGCGGCTCGACCTTCCGCATCAGCGCCGCCAGGCGCGCATCGTCGACATCCGTGCCGACCAGCTCGATGCCCGCGATGCCCGAACAGATGGCGCGGATGACGTGCATCTGACCCATCGGGCCGCCGGCGCCGATGACGACGATCTTCTCGCCGGCGCGGATGTCGCCCGTCGCGGGAATGTGCCTGTACGACTCGGCCGCGTCTGTGCCGGTTGTGCCGATCCAGCGGGTCATGCCATAGTGGACGCGCCCGATGCCAACGGAAACCGGCTGGCCGATCCTCTTCCCGCCGAGGACGATGTTCATGATTCCGCGAGCGGCCAGCTTGTCGTTGAGGACTTCGAGCGTGCTCCTGCCGGCGCCGAAGTAGATGATGTCGTCGAAGGCCTCGTTCGGCAGTGCGGCGACATCGGCGGGAGCGACGCGTGTGATGGAGGCGGGTCGTGCTCGGCTCGTCAGCTCGTCGATGCCTTCTTCCCGATGCCCCGGCTCCACCACGACAAGCATCCGTCCACCGGCCAGGGGGCTCTGCCGCTCTTCGTTGACGTACGAGTCCTCGACGCACGCCCAGGGCTCGACCAGCGCGACCGCCGAGGCCGGCAGATCTTCCGGGACCGGGATAAGGAACCGCTCACCGGTCTTGTCGACGACCACGCGCTCGTCCATGAGGATGTATTCCTGGAGTCCGCCCTCGAAGTTGTAGCCGAAGGCGGCGTTGGAGCTGGCCGTGGGCAGATCGCGGTAGTCGGTCTGCACCAGACATCGTTCACCGACTTTGTGGTGCCTGACTTTCTCGCCGACGGCTATAATGCGGCAGGCGACCTCGTGGCCGGGGACCGTCGGCTTGTCGCCGGGAACATAGCTGGGGATCTCGGCCAGAATGGCCTTGTCCAGCCCGGCGGTGACCTCGCTCTTGCGAGGGTGCTGCGAAAACTGCTTGAGGAGCTTCAGATCCGAGAAGCACAGGCCCACGCACTCCACTTTGGCGAGAATTTGATACGGACCGGGTGTGAAGACCTCCTTGGTTGGATTGAGTCTGAGCTGGCCGGGGCCGACGAGTTGGATGGCGTATTGGGTTTTGGGAGTTGTGATCATTGTGTTCCTTGATGCGTATCCGGGACGTCAGTTGTCAGTGGTCCGTTGTCAGTGGTTGGGTCATTGGTCCGTTGGTCAGTGGTAGCAGGCCAGATGCGGCACAACTGACTCACGGACCAGTGACCCGTCAACTGACCACGGACCACTGACAGCCGTCAACCCAGCATCACCTGTCCGCCGGTCACCGGGACCGCCTGTCCAGTCTCATACTTCTGTTCCATCAGATAATAGATCGCCTTCATCACGTCCGCGGTCGTGCATCCCCGCCCCATCGGCACCTTCGCCTCGTAAGCCTTCCGTACGTCCTGGATCGTCTTGGCCCCGGGCACCTTGCCGCTGCGCAGATACTGCACAAACAGGCCGGTGTTGGGATCGGACCACAGCGGCCCGTCGAAGAAATTGCCGGGACAGATCGCGTTGACCTTGATGCCATCCTCGACCAGCTCCAGCGCGAACGACTGTGTCAGCCCGATGCCGCCGAACTTGCTGCCCGCGTAGGCGAAATTGCGATTGGAGCCCTGAAGCCCCGATTTGCTGTTGATCTGAATGATGTCCGACCAGTAGTCGGGTTTCGCCAGATGCTGGATGGCCAGGACGGGCGCGGTCTTCTGCACGCAGATGAAATAGCCCTTGTAGTTGACGGCCGTAACGAAATCGAAGTCCTTCTCGCTCTGGGTCTTCACGCTGCCGGCCTTGAGGACGCCGGCGTTTGAGACGACCAGATCAAAGCCGCCGTAGGCGCGGATCGACTGATAAACCGCTTCTTCCACGGACGCACCGTCGGTAACGTCGATCGCCACTCCCAGCGTCCTGTCCCCCCCGATGCTGGCGGCCGCCTTCTTGACGCCCTCGACGTTCACATCGGTCAGGATGACATGTGCGCCCTGAGCGGCCAGGTCCTGGGCGATTTCAAATCCGAACCCCTGGGCCGCGCCGGTGACCAGGGCGATCTTCCCCGACGCCCGCCCGGTCCTGACAGCGCCCTTCGCGACCTGGCGGCGGTATTGCTCCACCTCCCAGTTCTCGAAAAACTCGCGCTGGCTGGGAGCCAGGTAGTTCACCTCATCCAGCAGCCGCGCACCGGCCATGATCTTGATCGCGTCGAGGTATACCAGCTTCGTCGTCTGGGCGGCCTTGAAGTCGTCGCCGGCGGCGAAGAGGCCCAGTCCCTCGACGAGGATGACCTGCGGCGGGAAGCGCGTGTCCTTCATGTGTGCGGCGATGGCCGCGCGGAGCCGCTCGACGAGCCCAGCCGCATCGCTTTCGCCGGCCGGATCGAACCACATAGGCAACGCCCTGCAGTAGACGACCTGGTCGGGGGTCAGCGGCCCGCCCATGGCCACGCTCCTGCCCTCAGCGCCGCCGACGAGACTCAGTGTCAGGGGCGAGTCGTCGAAACTGACCACCTTCAGCGATTCCCCCGCGGCAAGCAGCCCGCGGAGGGCCGGGCCGATGATCATCACCAGCCTGCGGGCCGTTGCGGCATCGAGGGCCGACACACTGCCGAAGGGATCCCTGCGCGGCGCGCTCCCCAGGCGCGCGGAGAGCTCTTCCATCAGCCAGTCGGTGTCGCGCTTGATGTCATCCGGGCTGTCCCCCGCGATCACCAGGCCGTGGTTCTGCATGATAACCGCGCGCGGGCAATCGCGGCCCGTGGCCTTCTCGTAGTCCCTGAGCGCATCGCGGAGCGTGACGGCAAGAACGTGCCCGGGATCCACGTCGGGAATCCAGATCACCTGGTCGCCCAACAGTTCGCGGAGAATCGCCTGGCCCGCACGGCAGCAGGCAAACTTGTTCACCAGCGTCGCGTGCGTATGCACCACAAACCTGCGGGGCATCAGATGATGCAGCACCACCTCGACGCTCGGCCTCTGGCCCAGCTCCGGATGAATGCGGGCGGCCATGATCGCGTCCTTGAAAATCTCCTCACGGCGCGTGCGGTCAGGGTGGATGGCGCTGTCCAGCAGACGCTGAAGCGCGGGGCGGTCCATCTCGACAAAACCCTCCGCCGTGATGCTCGCCAGTGCATGGCCGCTGCCCTTGACCCAGAGGCGATCGCCATCCTTGACGGATGTATTGCCGCCGCCGGCCAGGACGAACTCGGGATCGGCCCCGTAGTAGCGCGAAAGCCCGACAAGCTGATCGAGCAACGAGTCGGTGGGTTTGAAATCGGGCCACTTCGTGGAACTGGACATTGCTGACTATGCTCCGGAACGATTCACCGCAGAGGCGCTGAGGACGCCGAGAAATACTGCTGGATCACTGACGCTCCCAGCTTTCTGAACGACTCGATGCGTTGCTCATCTGTCTTGAAAGCCGGGTTGGGATGGCCGCTGGCGTCGACAAATCCGCATTCGCCGTGCAGGGTCAGGAACTGATGGGCGGCCACGACGCAGGCCCCCTCCCAGAAGATGTCCTTAAGATCCTCCGGTATCGGCTGGCCGTTGAGGCAGGTCGGCTCGATCGGGAGCAGGTCCAGGGTGTTGTGCTCGGTGCCGGCGGTGACGACCAGCCCGGCGGCCCGCATCGCCCTGACGTAATGGCTCAGCACCTGCGGCGTGTTGCGGATGGGAATGAACTCGGCGCAGAAGATGCGCAGCGACTTGATCGACTCGATCAGCCTGTCGACGGGATCCTCGAAGGGACAGATTGGCCTGGTGCCGTCGGCCAGCGTCGGATAGCACGGTATCCCGCCCAGCTCCAGGATCAGCCGATGCGCCTGCTCGAAGCTGACGAACGTCTCCTCGACAAACGCGGGTTTTCCCGCCTTCATCAGGTACGAGCGGATGTCGTTCTGCACCTTCACGGGGTCATCGGCGCTTCCGGGCGCGGCGCCGAACACTCTGGCAAGCGCATCGGGGCGCTGTGCCGGCGGCACGCGCGCGAACAGCGCCTCCTGAAATGCCTGGGCGGCGTGTCGCTCCTGAAGATAAACGCGACTGCGCGGCACACCATGCCGCCGCACGACCATGGCGATCACGGCGTCTTCGCTCAGCCCGGTGGCCAAGCCGCGCTCGGCGAAGATCGCCTCCATCCGCCGAATCATCTCGGCCATGCGCGTCGAGTCGTTGCGGCGGATGATGTTGATGAGCTTCTGCGCCACGCTGTTGAACGGCGCGAAGCGGGTGATGCCCTTGCCGCAGATGTACATCTTGCCGGGGTTGCCCGGGTCGTTGATCTTGATGCCTCCCTTCACCAGCTCGTCGATCAGACAGATGATCTCCAGTCCGAACAGCGGAAAAATCCCGCGCTGCCGCGCCAGTTCGACGAAATCGCCGTAGACGTCGTAGTCGTAGTAATTGCTCACGCCCAGGACACCGATGCCCTGCTCCGCCGCCAGGTCGATCGCCTGCCGCACCGACTCGAACGCCGAGAAATTCGGCGGCAGATGGATGTGTGAGTTGACCCTGGGGCGCAAGCCAGGCGCAACGCCACGCTCCGCCGCCGCGCGCATTTCAGCAACAGAGCCGAGCGACTTCAGTCGATCCAAAGCCCTCTGCACAGACGGGATTTCGCTTCCTGCCCTCGTCATTCGTGAGTGATTCTGGTTTGGGGGTTGGAGCTTTCACCATTCCGCCGCGAGCTCAGGTCGCTGCGCCGGCCGCCACTCGCAGCACCTTCCGCGGCGGCAGATGCAGGGCCTGGTACATCGCGTCCTCGGCCGATTCCTTCAGCGACTCGCTGATCGTCGGGTGCGCGAAAACCACCTCGGCCATCTCCTGCACCTTCACCTTCTGGTGCAGCAGTGCGCCGGCCGCCGCGATGCACTCGGTCACATTGTGCCCGATCATGTGCACTCCCAGCAACGCGCCGGTCTCGCGATGCCGAATGACCTTGGCCATTCCCTCGTTGTCGCCGGCCGCCAGAGCCTTGCCGTGAAAGGCCAGCGGATACGTCCCGACGGCCACGGGCATTCCCCTGGCCCTCGCCTCCTCGGCGGTAAGCCCGACGGTCGCCACTTCGGGAAAAGTATAGATGCAGTTGGGCACGGGCGCTGTGAAGTCGCGGGCGTGCCCCAGCGCATTCTCCACCGCCACCACCCCGTGGGCCGAAGCCGCGTGGGCCAGCAGGCACCGCCCGTTGGCGTCGCCGATGCAGTAATGCCCCTTGAGGGGCGTCTGCATCCGGTCGTTCACGCGCACAAAGCCGCGGTCCGTGCTGATGCCCGCCGTCTCCAGGCCGATGTTGTCGGTGTTCGGCCGCCGCCCCGTCGCCACCAGCACGCGATCCACCTCGATCTTCTGCCCATTACCCAGCATCGCCGTCGCCAGAGCGCCGTTGATGGCCAGATTCTCGATCTTGATGCCGGTATGGATCCTGATCCCGCGGGCACTGAGCGCCTTGGCCAGCGCGGCCGCGATCTGCGGATCGACATTGGGTAGAATCTGCGGCAGCATCTCGACGAGGGTAACCTCCACGCCCAGCGGCTGCATCATGCATGCGAACTCGCAGCCGATCGCGCCGGCGCCCACGATCAGAAGCTTCTTCGGCAGCGTCTTCCAATGAAGGCTCTCGTCGCTCGTGCAGACAATATTCGGATCGGTCGGCCAACCAGGAATGCGCGAGGGCACGGAGCCGACGGCGAGGATGATGTTGTCGGCCGAGAACTGGTCGGCGGGGGCGTCATCTTTCGTGACCGCAACCTTGCCGGGACCCGCGAGTGCAGCCCGTCCGCGATATGTGGTCACCTTCCTCCCAGCCAGCAGCGCCTTCACGCCATTCCGCAGGGTCATCACGACCTTGTCCTTGCGCGCCTGGATCTTCTCCCAGTTGGCCGTCACCTGCCCTGCAATCTGGATGCCCATGTCGCCCGCGTGCTGTATGTGGTACAGCAACTCCGCCGACGCCAGTAGCGCCTTGGACGGAATGCAGCCGTAATTGAGGCACGTCCCGCCGAGGTGTTCCTTCTCGACAATGGCGACTTTCGCGCCCATCTGCGCGGCCTTGAGGGCGGCCACATAGCCGCCTGGTCCGGAGCCGAGTACTGCGATGTCAAAGTGATTGCTCATATGTATGATGTTGGTGTCGGTTGTCAGTAGTAGATGTCAGTTGTCAGTGGTCCGTTGTCAGTGGTTGGGTCCCTGGTCCGATGGTCAGTGGTGTCGGCCATCGGGCGGTGACATGCGATTGATGCAACACAACTGACCAATGGACCAATGACCCGACAACTGACAACGGACAACTGACCACCGACCATTCACACCATCTGCCCCGGCCACTCCAGCAGCTCCTTCAATCTGGCCAGGAACCTGGCCGCCAGCACGCCATCGATCACGCGATGATCCACACTGAGCGTCAGGGTCATGACTTTCCCCGGGCGCATCGTGCCGCCGCTGACGATCACCTGCTCGCGGATGGTCGCCACAGCCAGGATCGCCGTTTCCGGGGGGTTGATGATCGCCTGGAACTCCTCCACCCCGAACATGCCCATGTTCGAGATGGTGAACAGGCCCTTGCCCATGCCCTCGATCTTGCCTGCCTTGGCGGCCGCCGCGATGCGTTTGCTCTCGGCGCCGATCTGCTTGAGCGTCATCTTCTCGGCCGCTATGAGCACCGGTACAACCAGACCGTCGTCAAGGCCAACGGCCACCCCGATATTCGCCGACGGATACGTGACGATCTCATCGCCGACAATCTGGCTGCGGAACGCCGGGAACTCCATCATGGCCCTGGCACAGGCCATGATGATCACATCGTTGATCGAACACGGATACTTGGCCTTCTCGCCCTGGTAGAAGTCGAACAGCGGCTGGGCGTCGATGGTCTGTTTGATGTAGAAGTGCGGGATCGTCTGCTTGGAGAGCGACAGGTTTTTGGCAATCGCCTTGCGCATCTGGCTCATGCGCTTGCGGACCACCTCGCCGCTGACCGGCATCGCAGGCGCGGCCGGCGCCACGGCAACCGGCGCGGCAGGCGCGGGCGCAGCCGCCCTGGCCGCCAGCGGCACATCGGTGGAAAGGATTCGTCCACCCGGCCCGCTGCCTGCGCCGACTGTGGCCAGATCGATTCCCCGCTCGCCTGCGATTTTGCGCGCCGCCGGCGACGCCTTCACCCGCCCCCCTCCGTCGCTTCGTCGCTTCGTCGCGTCGTCGCCTGGCCCTTCGTGCCCCCCTGCCTCCCTGCCTTCTCGCCATCCCTTCGTCGCTTCGTCGCTCTGTCGCTTCGTCGCTTCCTCTGTGCCTTCCTGCCCCTGTTCGCCAACCGGAGCGGCGCCACCCCGGCCAGCGACGAAGGCGTCGACATCCGCGTCGTTGTCAGCCAGATACGCCACCGGTTCCATCACCTTGGCCATGCCCCCCTCCTGAACCACGATCCGGGCCAGGCGTCCGGCGTCGGTGGCCTCCACATCCATCGTGGCCTTGTCGGTCTCGATCTCGAAGATCACCTCGCCTTTGGCGATCATGTCGCCCGGTTTCTTGTGCCATTTGACGAGCACACCCTCTTCCATGGTCTGCCCGGCCTTTGGCATGAGAATGGGGATGACATTCCCGACGGCCGTCTGTTTGCCCGAACCGTCGCTCGCCAGCTTGCTTTCGGCTGGCCGCCCGGCCTGTGGTTCGCTCGCGACGCCTGCGTCACCGATCACTGCCACCGGTGTGTTGACGGCGATGGTCGTGCCTTCGCCAACCAGAACCCTGGTCAACGTGCCGGAAACGTTCGCCTCTACCTCCACAAGTCCTTCATCAGACTCGACTTCCAGCAATACATCGCCCTTGGCGACGCTTTCTCCAGGCTTCTTCCTCCAGCGGCGCACGGTCATGGTCTGCGGGTTCTTTCCAGCTTTGGGTAGCGTTATGGTTGGCATGTTTCACCCGAAAATGCAATACTCCGGCCGTCGGTCTGACATAATGTCTTCAAGAATGTGCAGAAGTCAAGCAGATTCTCGCACAAAACTGTTGATTTTTCCTTCGCGATAGTGTCTACTATTCGCACAGTGAACGGAACCACCAGCCAACGCCGCGAGCGAATCCTCAGCGCAGTCTACGAGAAACGTCACGTGACTGCCAGGGATCTGGCCGCGGACCTGGACGTGTCCGAGGCCACAGTCCGCCGCGACCTGAAGGCGCTGGCCGACGGCGGGTTGCTGGAGCTGGTCTACGGCGGTGCCACCCTTCGCCGACCGGCCGATCAGTCGTTTCACGGCAGGGTCACTCGCAACCTGGAGGCCAAACGCACGATCGCCCGTCTGGCGGCTGAAATGATCGGCGACGGAGAGCAGATTTTCCTGGACTCGGGCACGACGTGTTTTGAGATGGCCGGCTGTATCAAGCGCAAGCGTGGTCTTTCCGTCGTCGTCAACTCCGCCCGGCTGGCGCTGGAGCTGGATGCGCCGGGCGTGAGCGTGATTCTGCTGGGCGGCCAATACCGCCCCGATCGCATGGACAGCGTCGGCCCATTGGCCATCTCGACGCTCGACCAGCTCCGCGGTTATATCTGTTTTATCGGAGCCGATGGCCTGAGCATGGACTTTGGCCTGGCGGCGGCCGACATTGAGAGCGCGCACCTGTACCGCCGCGCCGTTCACAACGCGCGGCAGACCGTGCTGCTGGTGGATCATACCAAGTTCCAGTCGCCGTCTCTGTTCAAGATCGTCGACTGGCACGAAATCCAGCGCATCGTCACCGACCAGGCGCCGACCGCTGAATGGAACGAATTCTTGAGTTCCCGAGGAATCGCGGTGACGTACCCGGAGGTGGCAGCCGAGGAGGACCGTCCGGCCAAGCCGGCCAAGGCTCGCTTGTAACACGGGCGTCTCGCCCGTGCCCGAAGTCCGTAGCACGGGCATCTTGCCCGTGCCAAAGTCGTAACACGGGCGTCCCGCCCGTGCCGAGCTCAGAGCAGTGCAAGAGGAATCCACATGCCTAAGAGTCAGATGATCACTCCGGCCCAGTGCCGAGCCCACGGCGTCATTGAGTTCAAGCCCATCCCGGTCAATCAGTACAACAAGACCGTCGCCGATGAGCTGATCAACTACTCCAAAAAGGACCTGATCCGCATCCAGCGCGACATGGAGATCATCCGCGCTTTCGAGACGATGCTCAACGAGGTCAAACTCCGCGGCAACTACAAGGGCATCGAATACAACCACCGAGGCCCGGCGCACCTCTCCATCGGCCAGGAAGCGGCGGCCGTCGGCCAGGCGTTCCTTCTGGGCATCGACGACCACATCTACGGCAGCCACCGCAGCCACGGCGAAATCCTCGCCAAGGGCCTCTCCGCCATCGACAAGCTCGACGACAGCGCCCTGATGTCCATCATGAAGAGCTACTTCGACGGCGAGTGCCTCCGCGTGGTCGAAAAGGACGCCACCGGCAGTGTCAAGGACCTGGCCATCGACTACCTGGTCTACGGCGCACTGGCCGAAATCTTCGGTCGCGAGGCCGGCTTCAACAAGGGCATGGGCGGCTCCATGCACGCCTTCCTCCCGCCCTTCGGCATCTATCCGAACAACGCCATCGTCGGCGGCTCGGCCGACATCGCTGTCGGCGCCGCCCTATACAAGCACATCAACCGCAAGCCGGGGATCGTCATCGCCAACATCGGCGATGCGTCGCTGGGCTGTGGACCCGTGTGGGAAGCGATGGTCTTCGCCACCATGGACCAGTTCCGCCTTCTGTGGGACGAGGCCCATCGCGGCGGTCTGCCCCTGATCTTCAATTTCGTCAACAACTTCTACGGCATGGGCGGTCAGCCCTGCGGCGAGACCATGGGCCAGGGCATCCTCGCCCGCGTCGGCGCCGGGCTCAATCCCGACCAGATGCACGCCGAACGCATCGACGGCTACAACCCCCTGGCCGTCATCGATGCCATCGCCCGCAAGAAGAAGATCATCGAGGAAAAGCGCGGCCCCGTCCTCCTCGACACGGTCACCTACCGTTTCAGCGGCCACTCGCCCTCCGACGCCAGTTCGTATCGCGAGAAGGCCGAAGTCGAGGAATGGCAGAAGATCGACCCCCTCACCACATTCGGCCAGGAGCTGGTCAGGAACAATGTCTGCACCCAGATGGATCTGGACGCCCTGCGCGAGCAGGCCGAGGCCATCGTCCTCAAGGCCTATAAGAAGGCCGTCGACCTGACCATCTCGCCGCGTGCCGACCTCAAGAAGCCGGGATCGCTGCTTGAGCGCACCATGTTCTCCAACCTCAAGATCGAGAGCATGGACACCACGCGCAAGCCCGAGGTGCTCATCCCCAAAGAGGAAAACCCGCGTGTCAAGGCCCTGGCCTCGCGCAGCCGCAGCGCCTTTGACGAGAAAGGCAACAAGCTTCCGAAGGCCAAGTGCATCGGCATCCGCGACGCCATCTTCGAGGCGATCCTCGACCGCTTCTACGTCGACCCCACCCTCGTCGCCTACGGCGAGGAAAACCGCGACTGGGGCGGCGCCTTTGCCGTCTACCGCGGCCTGACCGAAGCGCTTCCGTATCATCGCCTCTTCAACTCGCCCATCAGCGAAGGCGCCATCATCGGCACGGCCGTCGGCTACGGCCTGGAAGGCGGCCGCGCCCTGGTCGAGCTGATGTACTGCGACTTCATGGGCCGGGCCGGCGATGAGCTGTTCAATCAGCTCGCCAAGTGGCAGTCCATGAGCGGCGGCTTGCTGAAAATGCCCGTGGTCGTGCGCGTATCGGTCGGAAGCAAATACGGCGCCCAGCACAGCCAGGACTGGACGAGCATGGCCGCCCACATCCCCGGCCTGAAGGTCGTCTTCCCGGCCACTCCCTACGACGCCAAGGGCCTGATGTACTCGGCTCTGGTCGGCACCGATCCGGTCATCTTCTTCGAGAGCCAGCGCATCTACGACGAGCCAGAGCAGTTTGTCCCCGGCGGCGTGCCGACCGGCTATTACGAGGTCCCCATCGGCGAGCCGGATGTGAAGAAGACCGGCAACGACCTGACCATCCTCACCGTCGGCGCCACTCTGTATCGCGCCCTCGACGCCGCGAAGGAGCTGGAAAGCAAGTACGGCCTGTCCTGCGAAGTCATCGACGCGCGATCGATCGTGCCCTTCAATTACGAAAAGGTGCTGCAGTCGGTGAAGAAAACTCGCAAGATCCTGCTCACCAGCGACGCCTGTGAGCGCGGCAGCGCCCTTCAGACGTTCGCGGCAAAGATCACCCAACTCGCCTTCGACGAGCTGGATGCTCCGCCCGTCGTCGTCGGCGCCCGCAACTGGATCACGCCGGCCGACGAAGTGGAGGATGCGTTCTTCCCGTATCCGTCAGACATGCTGGATGCTGTGCATGAGCACATCATCCCGCTGAAAGGCTACAGCGTCGCCCGCCCGTGCAGCGCGGATGAGCTGATGCGCCGCAGTCGGCAGGGAATCTAACCCCGGTCCACGCCTGCGGTAGAACTGAGCCGACCCAGGCAGCTTGTCCCGGGCCGCGGGGGACATTGGTTCGTGCGCGGCTAAGGTCCTGTGCCGGCCGATGGGCCGCTCAATACTCCCGCTTCTTGCGACCCGGCTCCGGCTGGGGATACATGCCGTTGGCGTCGGGCTGCACGGGCGCGGGCGAGTCCTTCGTCAGGGTGTCCAGACCCGGAGCGAACTCGTGGTCGCAGTTGAGCATCTGCTCGTAGGTGATCTCCTGGCCGGTATGGGCGGCCATTCGTCCCATGCTCGTCACGACGCTGGCCTCAACGCCGCGCTTCACCTCGTTGAACGGCTTGTCGTTGCGGATGGCGTCGATCAGCGCATCCCACTCGTTCTGATAGGCGCTGCTGGAGTCGGTCGACTGCCAGATCTGCTTCTCGCGCAACGGCGCCTGGCCACGGAACGTCGCTGAAGGCCCGCCGCAGTCGCTGCTGCGAGAGGCAATGGCGCTGCCGTTGCTGCCGTGGACGTAACTGGAGTAGATGCTGTGGGCCCCTTCCATGCACCGGCCGTTGAAGAACATCTTCGTGCCGTCGGCGAAGGTGTACTCCACCGAATAGTTGTCGAAGTTCTGGTCCACGTACGGCACGCCCCGCGGTGTATAGCGGTAATGCCGCCCTCCCAGGGCGTGCGCACTCACCGGCCAGGCATTCTTCATCCAGCACAGGTGGTCGATGATGTGGATGTAGAAGTCGCTGAAGCAGCCGCCGCCGGCCCACAACAGGCTGTGGAATCGCTGCACCTGATAGTCCAGCTCGCTGATGTCGGCGGGCTTCGGCGTCGACGCGAAATAGCCGACCGGCCCATGTACGCGATAACCGCGCATGGCGATCACCTCGCCGATCTCGCCGTCCTGGATGCGCTTCTGAAGTTCCTGGAGATTGCGGGCGTGGCGGGACATAAGCCCCACGCCCACCTTCAGGTTCTTCGCCACCGATTGCTCGGCCAGCGCCAGCATGCGCTTGCTGGTGGGACCATCCACGGTGACGGGCTTTTCCATGAAGACGTTCAGACCCTTCTGGATCGCGTAGGTGAAATGGACCCAGCGGAACGCCGGCGGCGTGGCGAAGATGGCCACATCTCCGGGCCGCAGGCAGTCCATCGCGTGCTTGTAGGCATCGAAGCCGACGAAGCGGCGATCCTCCGGCACGTCGACCTGCTCGCTCTTCTGCCTGGTCAGATTGGCATAGCAGCTTCGCAGTCGGTTCTCATATGCGTCGGCCATGGCCACCAGCTTGATGGGCCCGCCTTTGGTGGCCAGCGCGTTGATGACTGCCCCACCGCCCCGGCCGCCGCAGCCGATCAGGACGACTTGAATGAGATCGCTGCCCGCCGCATGGGCGGGAGGGATGGCTGCGCCGGCCAGAGCGGAGACGGCGGCCACCTGGGCGGCGGTCTTGATAAAATCACGCCGGGAGGCGTGGCCGGGTTGACTGGTGTTCACTGCAGCGGTCCTTTCGCATTCAGTACTCACGGCGCTTGCGGCCTGGCTCGGGCACTGGATACCTGCCCTCGGCGTCGGGCTGCACGGGCGCGGGCGAGTCCTTCGTCAGGGTGTCCAGACCCGGAGCGAACTCGTGGTCGCAGTTGAGCATCTGCTCGTAGGTGATCTCCTGGCCGGTATGGGCGGCCATTCGTCCCATGCTCGTCACGACGCTGGCCTCAACGCCGCGCTTCACTTCGTTGAAGGGCTTGTCGTTGCGGATGGCGTCGATCAGCGCATCCCATTCGTTCTGATAGGCGTTGGAGTTGTCATTGGACTGCCATAGCTGGTTTTGGCGCAGCGGCGCCTGCCCGCTGAAAATCGCCGAAGGCCCCCCGCAGTCGCCGCTGCGCGAGGCGATGGCGCTGCCTTTGCTCCCGTGGACGTAACTGGAGTAGATGCTGTGGGCGCCGGCCATGTTGCGGCCGTCGAAGAACATCTTGCTGCCGTCGGCGAAGGTGTACTCAACGGCGTAGGTGTCGAAGTTCTGGTCAATCAACACGCCTCGCGCCGTCTGGCGATAGTGGCGGCCGCCCAGAGCATGCGCGCTGACGGGCCAGGCGTTCTTCATCCAGCACAGGTGGTCGATGATGTGGATGTAGAAGTCGCTGAAGACTCCGCCCCCCGACCAGAGCATGCTGTGGAACCGGCGGATCTGGTATTCCAGATGGCTGATATCGGGGGGCTTGGGAGGCATGGCCCCCCCGCCGCCACCCATACGATAGCCGCGCATGGCGATGACCTCGCCGATCTCGCCGTCCTGGATGCGCTTCTGAAGTTCCTGCAGGTTACGGGCGTGCCTTGAGTTCAGTCCCACGCCCACCTTCATGTTTTTCGCCACCGATTGCTCGGCCAGCGCCAGCATGCGCTTGCTGGTGGGACCATCCACGGTGACGGGCTTTTCCATGAAGACGTTCAGACCCTTCTGGATCGCGTAGGTGAAATGGACCCAGCGGAACGCCGGCGGCGTGGCGAAGATGGCCACATCTCCGGGCCGCAGGCAGTCCATCGCGTGCTTGTAGGCATCGAAGCCGACGAAGCGGCGATCCTCCGGCACGTCGACCTGCTCGGGCTTCTGGCTGCTCAGGTTGGCGTAGCTGCTGCGGAGGCGGTCCTCAAAGGCGTCGGCCATGGCCACCAGCTTGATGGGCCCGCCTTTGGTGGCCAGCGCGTTCATGACCGCCCCGCCGCCCCGGCCGCCGCAGCCGATCAGGGCGACTTGAATGAGATCGCTGCCGGCCGCATGGGCGGGCGGAAGGGTCACTCCCGCCAGGGCGGAGACAGCGGCAATCTGCCCCGCGCTCTTGATGAACTGCCGGCGCGAGGTGTGCGAGGGTTGTATCGCGTCCATAAGGTTTCCTTTCGTGATAGACGTGTGTACCGCGACGGGCGCCGGTGGTTGAAACGGCTCCCCCGCCGCGGAAAGGGGGCACGTGGATGCGCCGGCCGGATGGGAGCGTCTTGTCGAATGCCCAGGACAGGATTTGAACCTGCACGATGTTACTCGCCGCCACCTCAAAGCGGTGCGTCTGCCAATTCCGCCACCTGGGCGTTTTTCCTTATTATATCGTCTTTCGGCGACATGTCGAGAGGCGTGGCACGGCGCCGCCCCAACCCGATCTTGGACGGCTGGTGCACGCCCCGCTATACTGTCCTGACCAGCCACATGCACCCGTAGCTCAATTGGATAGAGCATCGGTCTTCGGAACCGAGGGTTATAGGTTCGAGTCCTATCGGGTGCGTTGAAATCCCGGTGGAAAATCGAAAGTCTGGCCTCAACGCAATAATGTGATATAGACCTGCGACCGCACACAGGTTCCGACACGGTGCCTCCGCGAGTGCCTCGATGCTGCATTATATGGACCTGCATTTCCGGGCCGTGAAAGAGCAGACCACGACGCCGCTGCCGCCTTTTCTGGGAATCACACTTCGCGGCGCCTTCGGAATGCAGCTCAAACGCATCGTCTGCCAGGTCCGCCACGGCCAGTGCATGCAGTGCCTGCTGCGACCGGCCTGTCCCTACCCGTCGATCTTCGAGGGTCTGCCTCCCGATAACCGGGCGATGCTCCGCAAATACCCCGCCATCCCGCAGCCATTCCTGCTGCTGGTGCCCGCTCCGGGCCCTTGCCAGCAAGAGGAGGCGCACATCTCCTGGGGCCTGCGCCTGTTCGGACCGGCGGCGCGATACTGGCCGTACGTGGTTCACACCTTCGATGTCGCCGGCCAACAGGGCATCGGTCGCGGACGATGCCGCTTTCGACTGGAGCGGGTCACCGACGGAGACGACGGGCCCGACCTGCTGACCGCGGCGGCCCCCCAACCGCGGCGACGAGAGGTACCCCAATGCACGCGCGTTCTGCCGGAACGCTGTGTGCTGCGATGGTCGTTCCAGACGCCTCTGCGCCTAAGCGCCGATGGCCGGCTCCGCCTCGATGGACTCAGTCCGCTCGATCTGCTCAAGAGCGGTCGCCGACGCCTGGCCATTCTGAGCCATTTCTACGGCCTGGCGGACAACACCGAGGTCGAGGCCGAGGCTCACCTGGATGCCTCCGAGTTCCGCATCATCGAGTCGGATCTGCATGTCTGGCGCTCGTCGCGATTCTCCAATCGGCAGCGGCAGCGTATGGACCTCGACGGTCTGATCGGGACAATCACCATTGAAGGACCCTGGGGCCGAGCCGGCGCCTGGCTCGCCGCGGCTCCGACTATTCACCTGGGCAAAGCAACGAGTTTCGGCTTCGGCCGAGTCTCCTGGGAGCTGGTATGAGGGACAAACCACCACAACGCTGCGACGAACGCGCACATCTGCTGGCCGCCGCTGGACTTCTCCACGACGCCGGCAAGCTCGGCCAGCCGGCCGGCATCGAGCTGCCCGACCGCATCCGCCGAATGGAACAGCTCATCTGTCCCACCGACCCTGCGACTGGCCGACCGACACACCTGCATGCCCTTTACACCGCCAGCATCATCGATCAGGCCCGCTCCAACTTCGGCGGGCTCGGTGCTGATGTGCTGTTGCGCCTGGCGGCCAGTCATCATCGTCCCGGCGGCGAAGACTTTGACGCCCATCTGGTAACCAAGGCCGATCGCCTGGCCAGCGGCCATGATCGCCGCGATCTGGAAGACTCCGGCGATATCTGGGGCCTGCAACCCGTGCTGGCCTCAGTAAGTCTGCCCGGCGGCTCATCCCCTATCGTCGCCGCGTCTCCGCAGCATTTGCCAACTGCGCCACTACAGTTTGACGAGGATTCGTTTCTGCCTGTCGACCCTCAGGACCGCCCGACCTACGTTCAGCGCTGTCGGGAGCTGACCGACGCCCTCCTCCGGGGTCTGGCGGTCTCCTACGTCGATCCAGCGCAATGTGTCGAGCGAATGCTGGCCCTGACCGCCAGAATCTTCCACGCCGTGCCTTCCAGCCGCAGCCCCCGACAGCAGGCCGACGTGAGTCTCTTCGACCACAGTCGCGTGGTGGCGGCCTTCGCCGCGGCCCTGGCGGTTCAACATGTCCACGGTGCCTGCGACGCCAACAGGATCGTCGGCCGATACCGCCTCATCAGCATCGCTCTGGGCGGCATCCAGAAGTTTATCTTCCGCCACGTGCCGCCACTGGACGCCGAAGCGGGCGAGTCCGGCGAAAAGGGCATGGCCAAACTCCTCCGCGCCCGCTCGTTCTACGTCAGCCTCCTGAGTTATCTGGCCGCCCGCCGCATTCTCGACGCCACCGGTCTGCCCCCGGTCAACCTGATGCTGGATGCAGGGGGGCGCTGTGCGATCCTCATCCCCGACACTGCGCAGATCATGTCCGACACCTGCACGGCCGCGGCGTATGTGCGGGAATGGTTCGACCTGCACCTTCGCGGCAGCATCCGCCTGGAACTGGCCATCAGCGAGCCGCTGGCAGACGAGAATTTCAGCGAAATCGGTTTCTCCGCCACCTACCGCAACACCGACCAGCTTCTGGCACGCGCCCGCCTCCAGCCGCAGATCGAAGACCTGCGCAGCTCCCACGGCTGGGCCGAGCACGGCTGGGTCGACGACAGCGAAAGCATGCCCATCGATCGCAGCCCGTTCCTCCAGAGCATGCGCCGACTGGGCCGCGCATTGCCCCGTGCCGACTTCCTCAGCCTCGACAGCAGCGAGCCGGGCGCGCTGGATCCGCCGGCCGAAATCCTTGGCTATCGCGTGCAGCTCCATCAACATCTGCCGCACCACGGGCGGGTCTTTGCCCTGCGCCTGGATGCGGCCGACGACCTGACCATTCCTCTGTTCATCACCGCCAGCCACCTACCCCTCGCCAGTACAGAGGATGTTCAGCGCCTCCAGGCCCCATCCGAGCTTGCCGCGCCGCGCGAGTCGGATGACGAAGAACCTCTGGCCGTCGGAGAACCGCTCACCTTCAGCGACCTTGCCGCCCTGTCCACCGACCAGTCAGGCAAACCCCTCCCCCATGCCATGCTCGCCGCCCTCAAAGCCGATGTCGATCGATTGGGGCTGCTCATGGGCTATGGCCTGGGCGCGCAGGTCTCCTTCGGACGCCTCGCTTCCATGAGCCGCAGCCTGGATCTGTTCTTTAAGGGCTTCCTGAGCCAGCAGCTACGCCGCAACTATCGCCACGTCTACAGCGTCTTCGGCGGCGGCGACGACCTGTTCCTCATCGGCCCCTGGTACGACATGGTCCGCCTCCTGACCGCTTTGCGCCAGTGGTTCGCCCGACTCACCTGCGGCAATCCGCACTTGACCTTCTCCGCCGGACTCGTGTTCACCAGCCCATCCACGCCCGTCCGCCACATAGCTCATCTGGCCGACCAGGCCCTGGAAAAGGCCAAGGACGAGGGTCGCAATCGCATCTGCGTCGGTTCCCAGTCCATGAGCTGGGACGACTTGCAGCGGGCCATGGACCTGCACCATTCTCTGCTGGAAAGCCTCCAGCGCAATGAGAAGGGTGTCAATCCCTCCTTCGTTTATCGGCTGCTCCAGTATGCCTGCATGGCTCTTGGCATCGGTCGCGACCCAGACCGACCGGTCAGTCCCGCCGACCTCAAGTGGCGCGCCCAGCTCAGCTACGACCTGCGCCGCAATCTGCCAGAGGCCATCGAGCTTCAGCAGCAACTGATGTCAATTCGTTCCGCCACGGATGCGGTCGTCCTGCACACGGCCGCCATGCTCACACTCTATTTTATCAGAGGAGGTTCCTCATGACCCGTTCGTCTTCTCATCCGCCTCGCTCACAGGAACAGCCGCGCGACCAGTCGGCCAAACCGCTGTTTGATCCGAAGAGGCCCGAAAGCGAGCTGTTCGACACGCTCGCCGAACAACAGGCCGACCAGCTCGAGAGGATCAACAGCAGCCAACTGCGGCGATTCTTCGGCGAGATCAAGGACCTGTATCGCCGCTTCAACGCCCTGACCGCCGGCAAGAACGATCACGAAAAACAGGACATCTACCGCAGGCTGATCGAACCCCTGTTCAAGATGGTCCGCAGCAAGGTCAGCTACGCCACGAGGGCCGGCCAGAGCAAAGTGCCACGCAGCTTCGCCGAGTTTCTCGAAGCCGGAATCGCCAAAGTCCAGAACCACGAGGATTACCGACGATTCGTACTGCACCTGGAGGCCGTCGTGGGCTTCATGTACGGCAAGGGAAAGGTGGAGAACCGATGAGCACCCCACAACTCAAATCCGTCATCAGAATCACCGGCCAGATCGTCGTCGTCACAGGCCTGCGCATCGGCGCCAGTCAGGAAACGATGGAGATTTCCGGCCTGGACAATCCCATCATCCGCAATCCGGCCAATGCCGAGCCCTACATTCCCGGTTCCTCGCTCAAAGGCCGAATGCGCAGTCTGGCCGAGTGGTATTTCGGCGAGTTGCCCACCGATGGCGAAGTCATCAAACCCACCGTCACATCGCAGACCGCGCGCGTCTTCGGCATTCCGGCCAAAGACCCGAACAGGATCAGCAACCATGAGGAGCGACTGGCCCATCAGCGCGGCCCGACGCGCCTCCTGGTGCGCGATGCCCACCTCAGCGAGGACAGCCGCCAGGAGTTCAAACAGGGCCGGCCCATCACCGAGGTCAAGACCGAGAATTCCATCAACCGCCTCACCTCCATGGCCAATCCCCGGCCCATGGAACGTGTGCTGCCCGGTGTAAGTTTCGATCTGGAGATGGTCTATCGCATCTTCGACGTGGCAGGCGATGATGGCAAAGAGGACAGGCGGCTCTTCGAGCAGGTGCTGCTGACCGCCATGGCGCTTCTCGAGGCCGACGCCCTCGGCGGCGGCTCCAGCCGCGGCAACGGCAAGATCGTCTTCAGGGACCTCAAAGCCGATGGGCAGCCGCTGACGCTCCCCGCCTTGACTTTCCCCTCATTCCAGGCCGCAAGGTGAATCGTGAACAGCTACCTCATCCAACTCGAGCTGCGCTCTGCCCTGGGCACGCCACTGGCCGCCGATACGCTCTGGGGCCACATCGCCTGGGGCATTCGCTACCGCCTCGGT
>Ga0308417_1000806_pt1 | contig 21956 bp, 21 predicted proteins | sample HotsprSampleOS65_FD_203528 | JGI IMG/M metagenome (GOLD analysis project Ga0308417, IMG submission 203528) | Hot spring phototrophic mat microbial communities from Octopus Spring, Yellowstone National Park, Wyoming, United States - 20090730_OS65 ... | reverse complement strand
ACTTCGGCAAGGGAGACTGGGCGAACCTGACCGCGCAGGTACAATCTCTTTCTGGGGTTGTGCACAGCGTACAATGGCTGCGCCGAAGATAGGCAAACTGGAGGCTAGGATTACCAGCGGCAGGCGCGTCACGAGACTGCTGGAGACCGCGTTTCATAAAGAGTTGGGAACAAGTGCGTGCGTCCTCCAGTCTCGGGCCTACCTCAGAGCGTCCGCACTACGCACTGCAGGAAACCGCAGTCTTTCGTCGTATAGTATAATTTCAGTAGGCGTGGAGGGTATAAAATGGATCGGAATGTGTTACAACGCGTGGAGCAGACAGACGTAGTTAAGGAGCCTCGCTTTGACCCGGGCACGCTCGCACAGGTGAGTTTGCCTTTGGATGTCGTCTACCAACCCGTTCGAGGCGCTGGTGGTTCTGCCCTTGTCGCGCCAGCCGGGCAGGAGATAGCGGTCAGTTTCAGGAACGAAGTGCCCGGCATTCCTTCTACTACCTATGGGACGTTTGGTTTGTACCGATACCCCGCGAAGTTCATTCCGCAAGTCGTTGCCTATGCAATCGAGACTTGGGGACAACCTGGACAAAAAGTGATAGACCCGTTCGCGGGAAGTGGTACAACGGGTCTGGTTGCGAGATTATACGGGTTGGATTACGAGTTATGGGATCTAAATCCGCTACTGGAAGTGCTCCACTCTATAGCGGTGATGTCTCCAAGAGCTGTAGACGTTGACAATCTTGTCAACACCGTGATGAACAGCACACAGCATTGGCTGCCAGAGTGGTCAAACTTGCACTATTGGTATCCTGATGTCGTCCTTCCGTTATTATCTCGCGTGTGGGGCTTTTATCACCACTTAGAAGACATCTATGTGCGCAATTTGCTCACAGTGCCACTCCTAAAGACAACTCGTGCTTTCTCCTTTAACGACCCTCAACGTCAGAAGCTTTCACGTTCCCCGAAGGCTATCCAGCGAGTGAAAACACTGCTGCAGGGGGATTGGGAACAGCGATTTGCTCAGATGTTGCTAGAAGAAACGGTTCTCGTTCTACAAAGACTTACTGAATATCAAAGTCTGGTCTTGGTGCGCAGGGACGTTCAGGCGAATATCATTAGCGGCGCAGACTCGCTGCAGCTGGCTGAACGTTGTCAACCCGAGCGGAAGCAGTGGGATATGCTGATTACGTCACCGCCCTACCTGCAAGCGCAGGAGTATATCCGCTGCTCGAAAATGGACTTGTTCTGGCTGGGATATACTGAAGACGAGATACGTGAGTTGGCGAAGCAGGAGTTGCCTTACAAAAAGGTTGACCCTATACCCATCCTCTCGGAGACTTACGCCCATTACCGCCAGGTTATCCATGAGCCGCATCTGCGTCAGATGTACGACCAATACTTTTACAGCGTTCTGGGAACTTTAACCCACTTGGCAGAATGCATCACGCAGCGTATGTGCCTTTTCGTAGGTTCAGCAACGGTTCGTGGGCGCAGTGTACCCATAGACCGTATCTTCGCGGAGCATTTCGTCTCGCTGGGATGGCAACATGAGGTAACCTTGATTGACAAAATCGTGGCTCGTGTGATGTTTCGTTCCAAAGTCAACCCGGCAACGGGTATAGAAGACCGCAGGATGCCGACCGAGCATCTGGTCGTGCTGCGCAAAAAGAACTGAAGCCTTAAGCCAATGAGGACTACAAATGCCAGCACGTAGTGAGCAATCCGGACGTGAAGCGGCGGTTACCGGCTTTGCCAACGAGCATATCGCTGTTGGTTTGCTGATGAAACGCTATCAGAATGTTTCTCTGGTAGACCTTCCCCTATCCACGTACGACATTGTTATCGCCCGCAAGATGGAGGATGGCTCCGAAGAGATCATCCGGGCACAGGTGAAGACCGCCAAGACGAACATTGGGTTCATCGGTGGAGAACGGGGCGGTGTGGACAGAACATATCGCTCCGGCGTCAAAAGATACAGGCAAAACACGCGCACGGCAGATGTGGTTATCGGAGTGCATGAAGAAGAGAATGGAACGTACTCGTTATATTTTGTACCCACCTGCTTGATTGAAGTGTTAGAGCAAAACAGTGTTTCGTTGCGCAAGATTGAGTTTCTCAGAGAGAACTACGAGATTCTAGAGCGTTGCAAGGATGTAGAGTTCGTGCTTGGACTCGAAGAGTGCAAAAGACTCCTCCATCGGCGACGAGGTAGCAACAAGCAAAGTAATGGTCAGCTACACCCTTAACCATACCTGGGGAGCGTTCATTGGAGTGAGGAATCTGATTATGATCGCGCTATTTATTTGTTGTTGTATTTCGGCTGCCCACGCTCTAGCAGTTATCCTTCCTAAGGAGGCTCCCATGAAAGTCTCCGCCACCGCTCTTCCAACCTCGCCCGTGAACCGTCATTATGCGGGCAACCGTGCGCCGCTGCTGCCCAGCCCGCTCATCAAACTGCCCACCGGCTCGATTCGTCCCGAGGGCTGGCTGCGCCAGCAGCTGGAACTGATGGCGGAGGGTTTCACCGGACACCTGACCGAAATCAGCCCGTGGTGCAAGTTTGAAGGCAGCGCGTGGGCAAACCCGCAGGGGCAAGGTGAAAATGGCTGGGAGGAACTCCCCTACTGGCTGAAGGGGTTTACCTCGCTGGGCTATGTGCTGGGCGACCAACGCATCATCGCCGAAGCCAAACGATGGATCGACGCCATTCTCGCCAGCCAGCGCGAGGACGGCTACTTCGGTCCTGAGAGCAACCGCGCCGCGATGGACCTGTGGCCGAACATGATTGCGCTCTACGCGCTGCGCACCCATTACGAAGCCACCGGCGACCCGCGCGTGATCCCCTTCATGCTCAAATACTTCCGCTGGCAGATGACCGTGCCGCTGGAGAAGTTCCTGCCCGGCAGCTGGCAGAAAATCCGCGGCGGTGACAACCTCGACACCATCCACTGGCTGTACAACCTCACGGGGGAGCAGTGGTTGCTGGACGCCGCGCGGGTTACCCACGAGCGCACCGCGGACTGGGTGGGCGACATTCCCACCTGGCACGGGGTGAACATCTGCCAGGGCTTCCGCGAACCTGCCCAGTACTATCAGCAAACGGGTGATATTCGCTACCTGCGGGCTACCGAGCGAGTGTACGATACGGTCATGGGCATCTATGGGCAGGTGCCAGGCGGGATGTTCGGTGCGGACGAAAACGCTCGCCCTGGCTTCGCCGGTCCCCGACAGGCGGCGGAGACCTGTTCGATGGTGGAGATGATGTACAGCCACCAGCTGCTCACGCGCATTACCGGCGACGGCAAGTGGGCAGACCGGTGCGAGGAAGTCGCCTTCAACTCACTGCCCGCTGCCATGACGCCCGACCTGAAGGGGCTGCACTACCTCACCGCGCCCAACATGGTGCAACTTGACCGCCAGAGCAAAGCGCCACTGCTGCAAAACGGCGGCGACATGCTTTCCTATAACCCCTACGACTACCGCTGTTGCCAGCATAACGTGGCGTTCGGCTGGCCCTACTTCGCAGAGCACCTGTGGATGGCAACGCCGGGCAACGGGCTGGCAGCGGTCTTCTACGCGCCCTGCCGGGTGAAGGCGAAAGTTGCCGATGGCACGACGGTGGAAATCGTGGAAGAGACCGATTACCCCTTCGGAGAGGAGGTGCAATTGACCATCCGCACACCAAAATCGGTGCGGTTCCCACTCACCCTGCGTGTGCCCGGCTGGTGCGAAACGCCACGCGTGGAGGTGAACGGACAATCACAGCGACTACCCTCACCGGCGAAAGGCTGGATACTCCTGCAGCGCGAATGGCGCGACGGTGACCGCGTCAGGCTAATCCTGCGCATGCCGCTATTTGTTAAAGTATGGGACAAAAACCGTAACAATGTCTCCGTTTACCTCGGTCCGCTGGCTTTCTCCCTGCGGATAGGCGAACGATGGGAACGCTACGGGGGCACCGACCGCTTCCCCGCGTACGAAGTTTTCCCCACCACCGCGTGGAACTACGGGTTGATAGTGGACATGAGCAACCCGCAGAGGTCGTTTCAGGTTATTCGGAAAACTGGTCCGCTTGCCGCACAACCCTTCACTCCAGAAAACGCGCCCATCCTGCTCAGGGCAAAAGGCAAACGCATTCCGCAGTGGCGTCTGGAGGCGAACGGGCTGATTGGAGAGGTACAGGAATCACCGGTGCGCTCGGACGAGCCTGTGGAGGACATCATCCTGATTCCCATGGGCTGTGCCCGCCTGCGTGTGTCGGCTTTTCCACAGATAGGCGAGGGCCCGAACGCCAACGTCTGGCAAGAGACGAATACGGTCATTGCAGAGGCTTCTCACTGCTGGCACGCCGACACGGTGCTCGCGCTGAACGACGGGCTTTTGCCGTCGTCGTCTGCGGATTTGAGCATCCCGCGCTTCACCTGGTGGGACCACGCGGGAACCACCGAGTGGGTGCAGTACGTGTTCTCTCAACCACGCCGCATCTCATCCTGCGAGGTATACTGGTTTGACGACGAGCCGGTTGGCGGACAGTGTCGCCTCCCGGAGTCGTGGCGGGTGTTGTGGTTCGACGGTCAGCAGTGGCATCCAGTGAAGGTCACCCACAGTGAAGAAACACGTAAAGACGCTTTCAACCGCGTCGAGTTCGAGCCGGTAGTGGCGGCGGCGTTGCGGTTAGAGGTCAAGCTCAGGGTAGGATACTCTGCTGGCATTCTGGAGTGGCGCGTGGGCGAGTAGCTGCACTCTCTAGGCGATATTCACTGGAGGAGAGGCTTCCGCCGAGCCGTTCGGCATTATCGCGAGGGAAGAGAGGGAATCTCTTCCCTTTTTGGTTCGTCTTACCCGTTAGAGGGGAACCGGGTGGGTGCCATGTTTCGAAAAGGACAATCAACTGGTCGAACGCGCCAGAGCGGGTGACGTAGACGCCTTCGGCGAGCTGTATCAGCACACGCACCGGCGCATCTATCAGTATATCCGCCAAATGGTACCCACCACTGGGGACGCCGAAGACCTGATGCAGGAGGTCTACCTGCGCGCGTGGAGCGGGCTGAAGCAACTGCAGGCGAACGAAGCCTTCTGGGTGTGGTTACATCGCATCGCCCGCAACGCGGTGCTGGACTGGAGAAAACGCAAACAGGTCAGCACCGTGTCTCTGGAAAGCACCTTCACCGATGATGAAGATGGAGAGACGGAGCCTGTGGAGGTGGCTGACTGGTCGGAGAACCCGGAGCAGATTGCCCTCTCCGAGGCGATGCAGGAGGCGGTGCGTTCTCTGCCCGAGAATCACCGCGAGGTGGTGACCATGTACTATCTGGAAGATATGGGCATCTCTGAAGTGGCAAAGGTACTGGGCGTGCCGAAGAACACGGTGCTGTCGCGGCTGGCGCGGGCGCGCGAGACGCTGCGGCGCAAGCTGGGCTATCTGGTGGACGCGAAATGAGGCGATGAACATGGAGTGCACACAAATCAAAGCGAAGTTAGCCGATTACTCGGTGGGACTGCTGGGTGAGCGAGAGAACAAAATGGTTGAGGCACACCTGGCACAATGCCCCTCCTGTGCCGCGGAGCTGCGTGCACTGGAGCGGGTGGACAGGGTGTTGAAAGCAGTGGAACCCGAGGAACCGCCCGCGCATCTCTGGCACAGTATCCGGGCGCGTATTGAGGCGGAACATCCGAGGTTACAGATACCCTTCTGGCAACGATGGTTCTCCGTGCCTCGCCTGGCTTTAGGTGGTGCGGTAGCGGCAGCGGCGCTGGTAGCGATAGCATATTACAGCGTGCTACGCTCACCAGAAGGAGAGGCTTCCCTGCACGAAAACGCCGAGCAGTTGATGCACACCCACCAGATGATGTCCTGGGGTGACCCGCTGAGTGACAAAGCCGCTCTGGGCGTGATGCTTGCCAGCCGCGCACAGACTCAGGAGGTGCCCTGATGCTGAACCGCTGGATGACAATAGCGATTCTCTTTGCCGCTGCGATGGGCATGGCGTTCGCCCAGAAGCCCGACCCGGCACAGCGCGTGAGGGCGGCGTATCAGGCGGAAAGCAGGGTATCGCTGAGCGGGGTCATGCGCACCACCAGTACTGTGCAGGCAACCGAAATCAGCTCGGAGGTGGTCGTCTACCGCAAAGCGGGCATGACGCGCTATGAGTATCGCTCTCCCGAACTGCGGGGGCTGGTGCTCATCGATAAGGGCGATACGCTGATACGCCTCGACCCCGCCACCCGTACGGCGACGGTGGAGACCGTACACCGCTCGCCCGCCACGGTGGACCTCGTGCTGAAGAACTATCGGGCGGAGCTCTCTGGACAGGAACGGTTGCTTGGACGGCAAACAGACGTGATAACCCTCAAGCCGCAGCAGAGAAGTGGTCCCACGCGCAAGCTGTGGATCGACCGCGCGACCGGCGTGGTGCTGCGTACCGAGCAGTACAACTCCAGCGGCAAGCTGGTGTCACGCTCGTTCTACTCATCGGTGGACTGGAAAGCCTCCCCGCCGGACAGCCTGTTCACGGTACCAGAGGGCTGGCGGCAGGTGGTCGCCCCGGTGCAGACGGAGCGACACTGGGAGAAAGAAGACCTCTCGCGAAGACTGGGCTTCACCATCCGCGAGCCGGGCTACGTTCCGCCGGGCTTCGTGCTGGACGGCTTTCATCTGGTAGTACGTCCGAACGCACAGCCCTCAGCACACATCCGCTACGTCGATGGCTTAAACAGTATTTCCATTTTCGAGCACCGTTGCCCGCCCGGTCGCGGACGCGGCTTCCAGTGGGGGAGGCGCATGGGCAGGCGCGGTAACTGCGAGTTTTTCACCAGCAACGAAGGCAACGTGCTGGTCAAAGAGGTCGGTGGTATCCGCTTCATCGTCGTCGGTGACCTGCCCGAGAACGAGCTGCAGAAGGTCATCGATACATTGCGGTAATGCCGTCCTATCGGGCGGCTTTTCTGCTCTGAGCCTTTTTATCGCTTCCGTCCACCTTCAGGGCAGGTTTTCTCTAGCCTCGCAAGGAATATTCTCCCAATTCCCGATAAGAGCCAATGCCAGAGGAAAACAAACCGTGACTACCGCCTGTGAAGCCTTCAGGAGCGTCCATTCCTTGCCACAATCAGTCCAGACGTGGAACCGCGCCGCTGCGCTGGGCAGCCTGTGGGCAGCATTCGAGATTGTGGTGGGAAGTTTCCTGCATAATCTGCGCGTGCCCTTCGCGGGTACCGTGATGGCAACGGCAAGTGTCTTCCTGATTACCGCCGCCGTACAGGTATGGACGGACAAAGGGCTTATCTGGCGCACGGCGCTGGTGTGTGCGTTGACGAAGTCGGTATCCCCCAGCGCAGTTCTGCTCAGCCCGATGATTGGCATCTTCCTCGAAGGGGTTATCCTGCAGGTGTCTCTGCGCCTTCTGGGGCGAGGATGGCCGGGGTGTGCCGCCGGAGGCGCACTGGCGGTGAGCTACACCCTGTTGCAGAAGATGGTTTCGCTGACCATTATTTACGGTATCGACCTGATGCGCGTGTTCACGGAGCTGGTGCGGTTCGCCGCTCAGCGAACAGGCTGGCAGGGTCTGCAACCCGGCGGCGTACTCCTTGCGCTGGCATCCATACAGGGCGCTCTGGGGATAACGGCTGGGCTGGCCGGCTGGTATGTGGGCAGGCGGGTTCGGGACACGTATGCCAGCAGTCCAGAGGATGTTGCCGGGGCAGCCACCACTCAGGGCATGGCCCGGCAGGATAGTATGGATGTCAAACGCTCGCTTCCATTACTGGGCGTGTGGTTGCTGGCTTTACCTGCCGGTTTGTGGCTTGCGGGCACGGCTCCGCTTTCCTTGAGCGTGCCTGCAGTCGCTGGGGTGGTTGTCGCAGTACTCCTGCGCTACCGCCAGACCACCACGAGGTTGAACAATCTCCGGTTATGGGCGGAGATGCTTCTGGTGGTACTGGTCTCCGGAATGGTGCTGGGGTCGGCGGGTGGAGACATAGCAGAGGGACTGCTGGCAGGGGCACGGATGGCTTTACGCGCGGGGCTGGTGGTAGTTCTGTTTGCAGCCATCGGCGTGGAGGTCGCGCATCCGCGTATCCTGCGCCTGCTTTCGCGGGGGCGGTTGGTGGTGGTGCAAGCGGCTGTGCAATCGGCGTTTCGCGCCCTGCCCGACTTCCTCGCGAGTATCCCCAATCTGAAGGATGTTCTGAGGGGGCCGGTACAGACGATGGCGCGCCTTTTTCAGCTTGTCGACCGATGGCAGGAACGCCTCTCGGCACGCCGATGGGTGATACTGACTGGCGGCAGGGGCGAGGGCAAAACGACCCTCTGCCTTGCTCTGGCAGAACGCGCACGTCATGCAGGGTGGAAGGTAGGAGGTATCGTTTCACCCGGCAGCTGGAACGACGGAGGGAGAGATGTTTACCACGTCAGAGACCTTCTGTCAGGCGAGGAACGTGTGCTGGCGCGGCAGTCTAAACAGGCGGGGACTATTCGAGTGGGGGCTTTCGCCTTTGAACCCGACGGAATCGCCTTCGGGCGACAGGCTCTGGAATCGGCGAAGGAGGCGAACGTACAGCTGCTGATTGTGGACGAGGTGGGACCGCTGGAGTTGCGGGGCGATGGATGGTCGCCCGTCCTCGAACGTATACTTGCGGACGTGTTTGGAGTCATGGTGTGGGTGGTGCGCCCGGAGCTGGTGGAAGAGGTGCGCACACGGTATCCCCTGCTCGTTCACGCCGAAGTAGTCCGCGCTGCAGAGGTGGGAGTCGAAGACCTCTGGAACCGAATCTCTGGAACAGGATAGGCAGGCACCCGAATCCGCCCGCTGTAATCAGGGAGATTTATCGCGCCCCCTTCTGCCGGGGCTGAGACGGCTACCTGCTCAAGCGGATGGCATCCATGTAGATTTCACCGGAAGGTTGTTCGGCATACCACATCAGCTCGGTGATTGCCGACAGGTCTATCTGCCCCTTCATGGAGGACAGGTCGTACTTCAGGGTGTTGGCGCCGGGTTGTATCCGCGTGTTCCATATCCAGCAGCGTTTTTGATGCACGTCGGTAAGACGCAGGTTGACGGCGATGGGTGAGCCTTTTCGGAACACATCCAGCTTTAGCGTCCGCCACCCACGCCAGTCCATCGGGAAACCACCAGTGTCCAGAATGACCGTCTCGTGGCGTGGGGACAGCTTCAGGCGCAGCGAATGTTTTCCCTCCGTTGCGTGCTCGGCAGCGATGGAGCGCGGCGCCGTCCCGCCCACCATCGGCAGCATCGTTCTGCGTTCGAAAGAGAACAACAGGCGTTCCCCAGAGGGGAGACTCGCCCGGTGATGCCCGCTGCTACACGCTGTGAGTAACCAGAGCGCGGCGGCAGATATGCCGATGGTCTGCACACACATGCGGACGAGGTATGGGGACTGCAACGCTTTCCACATGGGCGTCCTGTCATACGCACCCGATACGGTGTCTGCTTTTCGGCACACTATCGGTCTGCTTATTCATAGTCGCTTACCCGCATCATACTGGAACGTGCTTCTCCAGAATGGGCGAGGTGCCCCAGAAGACCGCTGCCAGCAGAGCCAGCCACACCATCACTGCCCCCTCAGCGCGTTAAGCGATTCCTGCAGCAGGCGCGCGCTCTCCACATGCCATATCGGCTGTATCTCGAACTCGGTTACGTTCAGCGGGTCTTCAATCTGCACCCTGGCCACATACCGGTCGTCAACGGCAATGACCAGCGTGCGCCCCACGTTCTTTGCGGAGAACTTCCACAGCCTGCGCCGCCCTTCGTCGGTCAGGCGTACTTTGACGATACCGTAGTCGCCCGTAAGAGGTGGCGGAGCAGGCAAGGTACGCAGCTCCGCGCCCGGTGCAAACTGCGCTTCGGTAAGCACGATAGGGGCGCGCTCGAGCAGTTGCTCCACCATAATCGCTCTAGCGCCTGGGCGGATGGCGGGTTCCTCGCCTGCCGCGAAGGACTTCGCCTGCACATCCCCCCTGCGGTAGACGTAAACGGTCTTGTTCGCCACGATGGCGGTCAAATCATCGGGCAGGGCGATGAACATCACGCGAGACCGCTGTAGCGGGGATTCTTCAATGCGCTGCAGCTGCCACTGAGTGAAAAAGTGGCTGCCGACAAACCACAGCGCGATCAGCATGATAACCGGTATGACAAATCGCAGCGATGGTAACGCACGAAACATGCCTCTGGTTCCTTTCTCCGTTTTGTCGGTTGGTCCATATCTACGTGAGCCTCACCGGCACACCACGCTCATGCAGGTAGGTTTTGAGCTCCGCAACCGTGTAGTGCCCATCATGCACAATGCTGGCGACCAGCGCGGCGTCCGCCAGCCCATCGGTAAGCGCATCGTACAGGTGCTCGGGCTTGCCCGCCCCGCCGGAAGCGATCACGGGAATGCTCACTGCCTGAGCCACCGCCCTTGTCAGTTCGATGTCATAACCGATTTGGGTGCCGTCGCGGTCCATGCTGGTCAACAGGATCTCACCTGCCCCCAGCTGCTCCACCCGCTGCGCCCATTCGATGGCGTCCAGTCCGGTGGGCTTGCGTCCGCCGTGTGTGTACACTTCCCAGTACGGTGTGCCATCTGGTTTGTTCCCCACCCGTCGCGGGTCTATAGCCACCACCACGCACTGACTACCGAACCGCTCCGATGCCTCGCGGATGAGGTCAGGGTTCTGCACCGCAGCGGTGTTGATGCTGATTTTGTCCGCGCCCGCCTTCAGGATACGCCGAAAATCTTCTACAGTACGAATGCCCCCTCCTACTGTAAAGGGGATAAACACCTGTTCCGCCACCCGTGCCGCCATCTCCGCCACGATGTCGCGCTGTTCGTGGCTGGCGGTGATGTCCAGAAACACCAGCTCGTCCGCACCCTGCGCGTCATACAGTGCGCCCAGCTCCACTGGGTCACCCGCATCGCGCAGGTTCACGAAGTTCACCCCTTTGACCACCCTGCCATCTTTCACGTCCAGACAGGGAATAATCCGTTTGACCAGCATTGTTAACCCCTTAGGTGATACCACCTCTATTGTACCGCTTTTAGAGGAGGATGTCATGCGGAAATGAGGGCGTGCGAGAATTGTTAGGAAGGCGGTTGCAGCGCAAGGAGAGAGGCGCTCTTGCTTTACCTCACCCCATCTCCTACGAGGAGAGGGGCGTTCCCCCCTTCCCCCGCAGGGAAGGGGGCAAGGGGGTTAGGTGATCTATTCATTCTAACCGCCAATTTCGAACACCGTCAGCAGTCTGTTTTCGGGAAAGGGGGAAAATGGCACCAAGAGCCTCCATTTCGTGTATACAACGGTTACTATCGCGATGTCCGGATTTCGCCCGACTGGCGGTATCTGTACTACCTTAGAGGCAGGTAAAGTATCTGCCCCTCCCACTCCCCCTCCAGACTACACTCCGCGATCAGCAAGATATCCTCTATCGCCACCCCGATGGGAACGCTACGGCTCACCTCAAAAACGCCCGGCATCGGCTTACCTGCCTCTACCCGCTCGTAGGCGTAACGGGTCAAGGTGGACACATCGTGCGTCAGAAGCACTCGCCCTTCCTCAGCCGCCCATTCCAGCACCGCGCGGTCATCGGCTCCCGAAAGACCCACATCCTGCACACGCACAATGTCCAGCTCGGGCTTGCGACGCAACAGACCGCGCAGAATGTCCGCGTTGAAGTTCTCGTCCGCAGCGAGCCGTAGCAATTCAGCCCCCTCCGCCAGCACGCCTTGCCAACAAGCGGTCGCGAATACCCGCAGGGTCGTAACGAGCCTCGTTCTGTCGGCGCACCCGCTCCGCGTGCTCTCGGCGACGCTGCAGGTAGGCATCCACCTCATCCCGTTGCTTCAAATAATAGCCAATCACGGAGTACACATCCGCCAGTTGGAGAGAGGGATACTGATGAACAATCTCCTCTGCGGTCGCGCCGTCCAGAAAGGCAGAGATGACCGTATCCAGCGTGACCCGAGTAGACCCTACCCGTATGACACCATCTTTATCTGTCGAGAGCGGAACTATCTGGGGAACAATCGTCTTCATCACGTTGCCTGCGCCTCCCCTGTGCCGAACTACCTGCTGCGGCGAGATTTTCCGCCGCAATCATATTCTACCATACCCCCCTCACTGAACACCCTGATATCCCCAAACCCGTGAGGGTGTTCGAGAATTGTTGAGAAGTTGGTTGCAGCGCAAGGAGAGAGGCGCTCTTGCTTTACCTCACCCCATCTCCTACGAGGAGAGGGGCGTTCCCCCCTTCCCTGCGAGGGAAGGGGGCAAGGGGGTTAGGTGATTTGTTCATTCTAACCACCAATTTCGAACACCCTCTGCGGAAATGCGGTATAAGGATGCGGGTGATGCCAGATGGCGACGTTAACCATGCTACACATCGGTGCGATGCGTTCCTCACCAACGAAGTACGGTTGAAACAAGCAGATACCGTTTGCGTACTGGTGCTGGACGATTTAGCAGAAGAGGTGCCGAGGGACTGACCCCGCTGGCGGGGTCAGTCCTGAGAAGGCGTGACATCACTGAAGAACGGCAGATAGTTGCGCCATACCTCGTTCTTTGCGCCCTCGATGTACTTGCTGAGGCTGATGTAGGGCACGTAGCGTGGACGACGTGGCTGGCGCAACAGCGTCATGCCCGTCTGATGCAGCGGTTTATCGCCCTTTTTCAGGTTGCACTTGCGGCAACAGGTCACCAGGTTTTCCCAGTCGTCGCTACCGCCCAGGCGCTTGGGCAACACGTGGTCTACCGTCAAATCTTTGCCGCGATAGCCGCAGTACTGGCAGGTGTAGTCGTCGCGGGCGAAGATGGTGCGCCGCGTGAGCTTGAGCTCGGGCAGGGGGCGCTTGACGTGATAGCGCAGCTTCACCACCGACGGCACCTGAATCACCCTGTCGACAGTGCGCAGGCGAACGCCATCCACGTGCAGCACCTCTGCTTTGCCCAGAAGCACGAGCACCAGCGCGCGCCGCACGTTGCACACATTCAGCGGCTCGTAGTCATTGTTCAGCACCAGAACCTGTCTGTCCGTCTCCCACATCATTGTTTCCTTCTTACCACGGTAACGAAAAAACCCGCTGCGGACACGGCAGCGGGTTTGACCGATTAGCTGTATCGGATACGCATCACGTGTCCGAAGCGATGATGACGCCAGTGCTTATCCTGTTGCACCGGAATCCCCCAGTAATGCCATCGCCCGGTGGCAAACCTAAAGTTAGCATTATGTCGCCCAAATGGTATCACTTTACCTCACCTGAGTAGTGCAATTGTATTATAGCCACAATCTGGCGTTCTTGTCAAGAGAACTCTTGACGAAGAGGGATTTCTCTGATACCATGTAACAGGGAATGTACGAATCGCTACGAGACAGGCACGGCGGTTCGTCGCGAATCTTGAACCAAGAAGGAGGAGAGTCATGGCGGTTAAAGTCGGAATTAACGGCTTCGGGCGCATCGGACGGTTGGTTCTGCGCGCGATACTGGCGAAGTACCCCAACGACATTGAAGTGGTTGCCATCAACGACATTGTGGACGCCCGCACCAACGCCCACCTGCTGAAATACGATACCAACTACCGAACGCTTCCCAACGAGGTCAAAGCGGACGACGAGAACATCTATGTTGATGGCAAAGCCATCCGCAGTTTCGCCATCAAAGACCCCGCTACCATTCCCTGGGGCGAACTGGGTGCGCAGATTGTGGTGGAGAGCACCGGCTTGTTCACCGACGCGGAGAAAGCCAGAGCACACCTGCGCGATACGGTGAAGAAGGTCATCATCACTGCCCCCGCCAAGAACGAGGACGTCACCATCGTCATGGGCGTCAACCACGAGATGTATGACCCCACCAAGCACCACATTGTCTCCAACGCATCCTGCACCACCAACTGCCTCGCACCGGTGATGCGGGTGCTGCAGGATAGCTTCGGCGTGGAGAAAGGCTTTATGACCACCGTGCACGCCTACACGAACGACCAGCGTGTCGCCGACCAGGCGCATAAGGACCTGCGACGCGCCCGCGCCGCGGCGATGAATATTATCCCCACCTCTACCGGCGCAGCGAAAGCCATCCACCTGGTCGTGCCCGAATTGAAGGGTAAGATGCACGGTATCGCTCTGCGTGTACCCGTCGCTACGGTGTCGGTGGTAGACCTGGCGGTGCAGCTGAGCAAGGAAGCCACCGAAACTGAGATTAACGACGCCCTGCGAGCGGCGGCGAACGGGCGCATGAAGGGTGTGCTGAAAGTGGTGGACGACCCCGTCGTCTCCAGCGACTTTATTGGCGACGACCACTCGTCCATCGTGGACGCCGCATCTACCATGGTGCTGGGCGGCAACATGGCGAAGGTGCTCGCCTGGTACGACAACGAGTGGGCGTACTCGGTGCGTGTTGCCGACCTGATTGACTACATGGTGCAGAAAGGGCTGTAACCACTCCACAGACAGGGCGGGGCAACCCGCCCTTTTTGATGTCACGCACGGGAGGTGCAACCATGAATAAAAAAACCATCGAAGATATCGACGTGAAAGGCAAGCGCGTGCTGGTGCGCGTGGATTTCAACGTGCCGCAGGACGAAACGGGAAAAATCACCGATGACCGGCGCATCCGCGCCGCGCTACCCACCATCCAGTACCTGATAAACCAGGGTGCGAAGGTCATCCTTGCCTCGCATCTGGGACGCCCCAAAGGCAAACCCGAAGACAGGGAGAAGTTCACCCTGAAGCCTGTCGCCGAGCGATTGAGCGAGCTGCTGGGCAAGCCCGTGACCCTCGCCCCTGATTGCGTGGGACCGGAAGTGGAGAAGATGGTGCATGCCATGAAGGATGGCGACGTTTTGCTGCTGGAGAACGTGCGCTTCCATCCCGAGGAAGAGAAGAACGACCCCGAGTTTGCCAAACAGCTCGCTTCGCTGGCAGAGGTGTACGTGAATGATGCTTTCGGCACCGCACACCGCGCCCACGCCTCCACGGAAGGGGTTACCCAATATCTGCCCGGCGTTGCAGGCTACCTGATGCAAAAAGAGATCGAATACCTGGGCGGCGCGCTGGCGAACCCCAAACGTCCCTTCATCGCGGTGCTGGGCGGCGCGAAGGTGAAAGATAAAATCCCCGTCATCGAGAACCTCGTGGGCAAGGTAGACAAGCTCATCATCGGTGGCGGGATGGCATACACCTTCCTGAAGGCGCAGGGCAGGGAAATCGGGCAGTCGTTGCTGGATGCCGACTCGCTGGACTTCTGCCGCGAGATGCTGGCGAAGGCGGGCGATAAAATCCTGCTGCCCGTAGACGTGGTGGTCGCCGATGGCAACCCCTTTGAGAAGGGACCTGACGCCGTGCAAACAAAGGTGGTGCCGGTGGACGCCATCCCAGCCGACTGGCAGGGTGTGGACATCGGTCCCGAGACCCAGAAGCGATTCGCCGAGGCGGTGAAAGGCGCAGGAACAGTCGTGTGGAACGGACCGATGGGCATCTTCGAATTCGAGAAGTTTGCCGTCGGAACGCGAGCGATGGCGCAGGCTCTGGCGGACTCCGCCGCGGTAACCATTGTGGGCGGCGGTGATTCCGCCGCGGCAGTGGAGCAGCTGGGCTTTGCCGATAAGATGACGCATATCTCCACCGGCGGTGGTGCGTCGCTGGAGTTCCTGGAGGGCAGGGTTCTGCCCGGCGTAGCGGCGCTGCAGGATAAGTAGCGTCCGTGTGCACAAAACCCCGAGGGCGAAGCTTCCGGTGAACCGAACTCCCCGCAGGCGGGGATGAGTTTACGGCTCGGCGGGGCTTCGCTCTCCAGAAGGTGACTGGTTGATTGACCACCCCCCTGCTCTGCTTGACATCGGGCAAATCTGGGCATATAATAACATGGTGAGTTTGCTCTGGCACCGCAGTCACAAACTCACTCTCTTCCCAACACGGTATCACTTCGTGAAGAATACAGGAGGATAGGAGGCAGCGATGCATTTGACAATACGAGCGGGACGCAAGAATGCTGCTCTGTTTGCGTCTGCGCTGTTCGCGTTGCTGACCGTCTCACGAGCGCATGCCGCTGAAGCCATCGACCTTCCCCCCTTCGGGCCAACCGAGCGTTTGGTGCTGTGGGTAGTGCTGCTGTTCGCCTTGCTGGCGATTGGATTCGGCTTGTGGCTGCGCGCGTGGACGCTGAAGCAAAGCCCTGGCAACGAGAGAATGCAGGAGGTCGGACGCGCCATCCAGGACGGTGCGTATGCCTACCTGAAGCGGCAGGCGAAGACCATGATCTGGTTCGTGCTGCTTATCACGGTGGGCTTGTGGCTGCTCTACACGCCTGTCTACTCCGATAAACCCATCCTCGCCGTCGGTGTGGCGATAGCCTTCTTTATGGGCGTTGCCGCGTCATACTTCGCGGGCGTGGTGGGGATGGACATGGCGGTGAAGGGCAACATGCGCACCGCCAATCAGGCGCTGACCACCTTCAAAGGCGCGCTGGAGACCGCCTTCCGTGCAGGTGCGGTTTCCGGCATGGCAACCGTGGGTCTGGGATTGCTGGGCGCGATTATCATCTTCCTGCTGTTTAAGGAAGATGCGATGAAAGTGCTGGTGGGCTTCGGGTTTGGCGGGAGCCTTGCCGCACTGTTCATGCGCGTGGGCGGTGGTATCTACACCAAAGCTGCCGACGTGGGTGCAGACCTGGTGGGTAAGGTAGAAGCCGGCATCCCCGAAGACGACCCGCGCAACCCCGCCACCATCGCCGACAACGTGGGCGACAACGTGGGTGACTGCGCAGGTATGGCAGCGGACGTGTTTGAGTCCTACGAGGTCACCCTCGTGGCGGCGATTATCCTGGGCGCGGCGACCGCCAGCGTACTGACCGGTCCGTCTGTGCTGAAGCTCATTGTCTACGCCCTGCTGGTGCGTGCGGTAGGCGTCATCGCCTCCATTATCGGCGTGCTGGGTGTGCGTGGCGCAGACCGTGAGGACCTCGACCCGATGCGCCCCATCAACGTGGGATTCAACATCTCGTGGTGGGTCGCGCTGGCAGGCTTCGCGCTGGTCAGCTACTTCCTGATGAACGATATCGCCCTCAAGCCGGATCTGGGCGGCACGCAGGTGGAATGGTGGCGCTTCTTCCTCGCCAACGCCGCTGGTCTGGTGATGGCCCTATTGATCGAACGCCTCACGGAGTACTTCACCTCCACGCAAAAGAAACCCGTTACCGAAATCGCTTACTCGTCCAAGACCGGTCCCGCCACCATGATTATCGAAGGCTTTGCCACCGGTCTGGAGAGTAGCGTGTGGGCGGTGGGCGCGATCGTTATCGCGCTGTTGTTGCCCCTGTTCATCTTCCCGCCGGCGCTGTTCGGTGGCACGATACTCTCCTTCTACGGTATCGCGCTGACCGGTTTAGGACTGCTGGCGACCACGGGGTTCATTCTGGCAATGGACACCTTCGGTCCCATCTCCGACAACGCCAACGGCATCTTCGAGATGTCTGGTGCGCTGAAGGAGCAGAAGGTGGTGCCCGGACAGCTGAGCGGTGACCGCATCGTGCACCGTCTGGACTCGGTGGGCAACACCACTAAAGCGTTGACCAAAGGCTTCGCCATTGCTACCGCAGTGGTGGCAGCGGTCGCTTTGTTCCACTCGTTTGTGGAAGACGCCCGCCTGTATGACCCTGTGATGACTCGAAACACACTGCCGGGATTGCCCATCGATCTGCCGGAAATCTTCATCGGCTTGTTGATTGGTGGCGCGGCGCCGTTCCTGTTCTCGGCGTTCTCCATCAAAGCGGTAGGACGTGCCGCCTTTGAGCTGATCGAAGAGGTGCGCCGGCAGTTCCGCGAGCGACCGGGCATCATGGCGGGTACCGAAAAACCCGACTACGGACGCAGCGTGGCTATCGTGACCGCCGCTGCCCAGAAGGAGCTGCTCGGACCGGGCGTGCTGGCAATCGCTCTGCCGGTGCTGGTGGGCTTCGGCATGGGCTTCAGCGACCCGATTAAGGGTGCACAGGCGCTGGGTGGTTATCTTGCGGGTGCAATCCTCACCGGACAGCTGATGGCGGTGATGCTGGCGAACTCCGGCGGTGCGTGGGACAACGCCAAGAAGAAGATCGAAGATGGACTGTTCGGCGGCAAAGGCACCGAGTATCACAAGGCGGGGGTCATCTGCGATACCGTTGGCGACCCGTTCAAGGACACCGCCGGTCCCGCGCTGAACCCGCTCATTAAGGTCATGAACCTCGTGGGCATCCTGATTGCACCGGTGGTCATCCAGCCCATCGCTCCCTGGATACGCGCGGCGATTGTGCTGGTAGCTCTGGGTGCGCTGGCGTTCGCGGTCTACTGGAGCAAGCGAGGCTCTATCGTGGAGCAGGTAGAGGCAGCAGCGGTAACGGCTCCTGTTCCTACACCGGGCAAAGACGGATAAAGCAATCCGCTGCAAAGGGCGAGCAGGTGACTGCTCGCCCTTTTTTAGTCAGAGGATACGATGGAAAGGCTGGTGCAACATCTTCAACAGATAGCAAACCAACACGACCTGGCGCAGCTCCACCAGTGGGTGTGCACCTACATGCTCTACGTGCAATCGGGGGCATACCCCACCATGGAGACCGTTCCTCATGACCCACGGTTCTCTCTACTTCGGGGCTTGCGCTGGAAAGGACTGCATCTGATGGTGCCAGAGAGGGCTTTACAGGAAGTACCCGCACGGTATCTGGCAATACTGGCTGTAAGAGGTTATCTGGAGGCTCAGGCGAGACGGCGGTTAACCATACGCTCCATCCTGCTGACCCTGTTGATTGTGTTTACCATCCCGCCGCTGATTTACCACCTTGCCCCGCCCACACACGACAAGGTGTACCACTGGATGTTCCACATGCTCGTGATAGTGCCCATTGAACGGGTGTGGGCATGGCACCGCAGCATCGCCCGGCGCATCGACCGCGAGATAGTCCAAAGCACAGGGGAAACCGAAACCTTCCTGCAGGCTCTCACCGCGGTCATCAAAGCCGACATAAAGAGAAGAGGCTTGGATAAAAATGTGGCGGACCTGGTTAGCAGATTGAATTCGCTGTGCAAGGAGAACGGCTATCCCGAGGTGACAATGGAAGAGCTGATGCCTCCACCGCCCTCGGATGACGATGGACACAAGCCCCTGTCCCGCCCAGCCATCGACAAGGGCGAGTTCCTGCTGCGACATCCCCCAGACGAGTATAATAAGGTGGATAAGGTCAGGATATAAGTTCAGCCGATGGAAAACAACCAGAGCAATCAGCAAAGCCTACCCGAATATCCGCTTCTGGAAAGCAACCACCCCTTAGTGCAATGGCTGCACACCTACCTGTTGTGGGGGCAAATTATGGGAGTGAACCCCATGGTATTCACCTTTCCTGCGGATGGCGAACCATCGGTGGAGGGCAACCTGCGCTGGCAAAAGAACGCCCTTTGGGTAAGCGACCATCTGCTGGAGCGAATGTCTCCACGTCTGTTAGCCATCCTCGCCGTGCGCAACTATATGGAAGGCCAGGTATGGCACAGGTATCTGGTGCTGGTGGTATTTGCAATTGGTGTGGCGCTGATGATTACTCTGGCGGTGACCGACTATATCCGAAGATTGCTGGGGGTCAATCCGCTGTGGGACCTGGTGCATCTGCTCGTTCTGCCCGTTTTACTGGACGTCCCATCTCTCCTTCGCGACCTCGCCCGTCGGCAGACGGATGAAGAGGCGTTTGAACGGCTGGGCGAACCTCAAATGCTTCTGCTGGCGATGCAGACCGCTCTCGAAGAGAGCTGCCGACAGGGTGAAACCGACAAGCAGCTCCAAAAGACGCTCAAAAGGTTGAACAGGTTGAGGGCAAAGACAGGGGAGCCACCGCTCACCCTGCAAGAGGTGAAGCAGCAAGCCGGCGAGCCGCTGGCGACGCCAGAGGAACTGCAGGAAGAGAGCCCCCTTGCGGTGAACAACGGTATACAGGAGGAGGAACAGGCGCGATAATATGCCACGCATCAAACCACCGGCTCTATGTCCGGGCGACACCATCGGCGTAGTGTCGCCCAGCAGTTACAAAGCCCTTGAAGCACTGCAACCGGGCATTGAAAAGATTCAACGGCGCGGCTACAAGCTCGTTTTCGGCGAACATGCTTTTGACCGCCGCGGCTACCTAGCTGGCGAGGACCGCGACCGCGCTGCCGACCTGAACGCCATGTTCGCCCGCGAGGACGTGAAAGCCGTTCTCTGCACGCGAGGTGGCTACGGAGCGTCACGCATTCTGGACTATCTGGACTGGGATACCATCCGCGCCCATCCCAAACCCCTCATCGGCTACAGCGACATCACCACACTGCACATCGCTTTTCTGCGCTATACCGATATGGTGGTGTATCATGCGCCGATGATTATCACCCTTTCGCGCGATGTGTCCGAACATGCCATCCAGAATCTGTTCGACGTTCTGGAGAAGCCAGAACCTCTGGGCACCTACGATACCCGCGAGGGAAACGTCCAGACGCTGGTGCCCGGCATCGCGGAAGGCGAACTCACCGGTGGCTGCCTATGCCTGGTCACTGCGACCTGCGGCACGCCGGAGCAGATCGATGCTAAGGGCAAAATCCTGTGTATCGAAGACGTCGATGAAGCCCCATATGCGGTAGACCGGATGTTGACGCAGCTGAAGCGATGCGGTGTGCTGGACGAGGCGGCTGGCTTTGTGATAGGAGAAATCACCGATTGGCAGAAGCACGTCTCCGACCCTGCAGAGAGCCTGACGATCGAGCAAGTCTGGCAGGACATCATCGTGCCGCTGGGTAAGCCCGCGATTATCGGCTTCCCCTTCGGGCATGTTGCCAACCCGCTGACTTTACCGTTGGGCGTTCGGGCGAGACTGGACGCAACGGCAGGCACCCTTACCCTGCTGGAGCCAGCGGTATCAAAAGCATGAACATCGCGCTATAGCTGCACCCGTCAGGCGTCAGGATAACGCACAGAAGGCATTGGCGGTGCCTGCCGTCGCGAGCAAGTTGCGGAACTAGCGACTACCGCACAGATTAGGTGCGAGAATAAACGTTCTAGCAGTTACACAGGCGAAAGACCCCTGGAGGATTTTTGCGATGTACAGCGACATTATCTGTCATTCTGAGCGAAGCGAAGAATCCATTTTTCGGCTCTGAGATGCTTCGCTTGCGCTCAGCATGACAGGACATTGTCTGTGCAATCGCTGAAAGAGTATTTCCCGCCAAATGTTCAGGGCAACTGCGTAACTCCTACTTTCCATAGCCGCTGTCGACGCGAGAATAGTCTTTATCAGTGGCACCCGCAGCTGCCGCAACCACACGTTTCATCATCGGTGGTCTGTCCACAGCCGCAGGAGGCGACGACGTTTGGATTATCAATCTTGAAACCGCCACCCTGACTATCCTCCACGAAATCCACTTCCGAACCGGTGATGTAGCCCAGGCTCAAGGGGTCCACGACAATCTTCACGCCGTGCGAGTCGAAAACCTGGTCGCCCTCGTCTACGATGTCGTCGATCGCCATGCCGTACTGCAAACCAGAGCAACCACCGCCTGACACGAACACCCGGAGCATGGCGTCGGTCTTGCCCTGTGCCTCCATGATGTGGCGAATCTCGGTTGCTGCTCGTTCGGTCAGGGTAATCATCGCGCAGTTTTCACTCCTTGTTTCATTGTCGGATTGGTGCAGTAGATCTTATCTTTTGCCTGCCGAAGTTCTCGCGCAAGCTTCCCCAATCTGCGTGTACCAGCATGAACGGTGCAAACATTTAGCATAGTAAATTATATCCCATCTTCACACAGGATGCAAGTGGGAAGGGCTGTATGCCCCTCCCGCTGCGCCAAAATGGGTTACTCTATACCCTGCGCTGCCAGCCATCGCTCGGCGTCAATCGCTGCCATACAGCCGGAGCCTGCGGCGGTTACCGCTTGCCGATAAACGTGGTCGGCAACGTCGCCTGCGGCAAAAACCCCTTCCACGCTGG
>Ga0308417_1000805_pt1 | contig 21986 bp, 11 predicted proteins | sample HotsprSampleOS65_FD_203528 | JGI IMG/M metagenome (GOLD analysis project Ga0308417, IMG submission 203528) | Hot spring phototrophic mat microbial communities from Octopus Spring, Yellowstone National Park, Wyoming, United States - 20090730_OS65 ... | reverse complement strand
GTGGAAACGGAGCAGGGTAAGGCTATTGAGGCACCGGCAACCGAAAGGGCCGGGCAACGGATTAGGCCGAACCTAAACCACCGCGCCACCTCTCGACTCTACCGCGTAACCGTTTCTGCGTCGGATGGAGGCACGGCCCCGCAGCGAGCGGTAGAGTCCAGAGCCGGCGCGGTGGCTTAGGGCCTCAGGCCGCGCGTAACTGCGCCGTCAGGTGCGCAGCAGCAACCAGACAATCAACTGCACGATACCGTACAGCACGAGCAGGCCCGCTCCCGCCATCGCCAGCAAGCGCAGCTTGCGGCGCCGTTCGGCGGCCTCGCGTTCGGCCTGCTGGGCGGCGGCGATGCGGGCGGCCTCGCGCTTGGCCCGCAGCCGCCGCTCGTTGGCACATCTGGCGCACAGCAGGGCGCCGTCCATGCCGCTCAGCTCGAACTCGGGAAACTTTTCCCCGCACTCGTCGCACGGCACCGGATGCTTGCGCATGTTGTCCTTCGTGCCGCACTCAAAACACCAGTAGCGCCCCTCGGCGTCGCGCATGCGCTTCTTGCCGGTCACATCCGCCCCGCAGACACAGCAGATCTTCGTTCCGGCGACCGAGGCAGCCGCATCGGACTCGAGCAATGGCTTGAACGGTCTTTTGCCGGCACCGAAATCGTCGATGTCGCCACTCATGTCTGGTTCCTGTTTCTGCGGCCGGCTGCCCGGTGCGCGAACGACGTGTTGTCTATAGTATAGCCACCCTTTGCCCCGGCTCGCAACCATGCTCCTGCTGGTCCTGCGGTCCTGCCACCTGGTGACTCTCCGGGCGCCCGCGGCCGAGGTTGACACCCCGCCGCCGATGCCGCACACTGCATGCCTTCGGCCGCCGCCACGAGCGGGGCCGCTGTGGTCGCCACCCGGCGGGCTGATCGTCGCCGGTGGAGCGGACCGGCTGTTAGAGGGATGCGAGGACCCGAGTCTTGAGCGAAAAGAAAGCCACTAAGCGCGCGGCCCAGTCCGAGAACCAGCCTGCCAGTCCGATGGATGTCGGACTGCTCCAGAAACTGGTGGACCTGATGGCCGCCAACGACCTGAACACCGTGGATGTGCGGGACGGCCAGAAGCGAGTGATTCTCAAGCGTGGACCCGTGGGGACGGTGCTGCCCGTGGCCATGCCCCCCACGGCAGCCGCGCCGTCAGCGCTGCCCGTTGCACCCACGGCAACGCCCGCTGGCGGTTCGGCGGCCACCCCCGCCGGCGCTGAGGAGAGCGGGCTGAAGCCAATCCGCAGCCCCATGGTGGGAACCTTCTACTCCAAGCCCAGTCCCGATGCCAAGCCCCTGGTTACGGTCGGAAGCACCGTCGACGAGGACACCGACGTGTGCATCATCGAGGCCATGAAGGTGTTCAACAACATCAAGGCCGAATGCCGCGGAACCATTGCCCGCATCCTCGTGGAGGATGGCGAACCGGTGGAGTTCGGATCGGTCCTGTTCCTGGTCAAGCCGAGCTAGCCGTTGCCTTCGTGCCTTTGTGCCTCCGTGCCTTCGTGCCCGTCGAAGACCATGTTCTCCAAGATCCTCATAGCCAACCGCGGTGAGATTGCCCTGCGGATCATCCGCGCCTGCCGCGAGCTGGGCGTGCAGTCGGTCGTCGTCTATTCCACCGCCGACCGCGACGCGGCCTATCTGAAGCTGGCCGACCAGGCCATCTGCATCGGCGAAGCTCCGCCCGCCCAGAGCTATCTGAACATCCCGCACATCATCTCCGCCGCTGAGATCGCCGACGTGCAGGCCATTCATCCGGGCTATGGATTTCTAGCTGAGAATGCGCACTTCGCCGAGGTGTGCCGAAGCTGCCGTATCGAGTTCATCGGCCCGCCGGTGTCGGCCATGGCCGCCCTGGGCGACAAACTGGAGGCCAAGAGGCTGGCGAAAAAGGCGAAGGTGCCCACGCTGCCCGGCAGCGACGGACCGGTGGAGGACGAGAAGCACGCCATGAACGTGGCCGCCGATATCGGCTATCCGGTGATCATCAAGGCGGCGGCGGGCGGCGGCGGGCGCGGCATGCGCGTGGCCCACAATGAGGTTTCGTTGCGGGCCGGCATCAAGCAGGCGAAGGCCGAGGCCGAGAATGCCTTTCGCGACTCGACGGTGTATCTGGAGAAGTACGTGGAGCGCGGGAGGCACGTGGAGGTGCAGTTTCTGGGCGACCAGCACGGCAATGCCGTGCACCTGTGGGAGCGCGACTGTTCGCTGCAGCGTCGGCATCAGAAGCTGGTGGAGGAATCGCCCAGCCCCGCCCTCACGCCCGAAACGCGCGAAGCGCTGTGCGCGGCCGCCGTGCGGCTGTGCAAGGCGGCCGGCTACAGCAGCGCCGGCACGGTGGAGTTTCTGCTCGACGAGCAGCGCAACTTCTATCTGCTGGAGGTCAACGCCCGCATTCAGGTGGAGCATCCGGTGACAGAAATGGTGACCGGCATCGACCTGATCAAGGAGCAGATACGCATCGCGGCCGGACACCCGCTGAGCTTCAAACAGAAGGATGTGGAGCAGCGCGGGCATGCGATCGAGTGTCGCATCAACGCCGAGGATCCGGATCGAAGCTTTGCTCCCTGTCCCGGAATCATCCAGGAGCTGCGGCTGCCGGGCGGGCCTGGCGTGCGGCTGGACACGCATGTCTATGCCGGCTATCGCATTCCCCCCAACTACGACAGCATGATCGGAAAGCTGATCGTACACCGCCCGACGCGCGACGAGGCGATCGCCACCATGCGGCGGGCGCTGGCGGAGTTCCACGTGGCGCCCATCCGCACGACCATTCCGCTGCACATGCAGATGATGGCGCATCAGAGCTTCATCGGCGGCGAGGTGGACACGGGATTCGTCGAGCGGGTCATGCTGGCGCGGTAGCGGCGGTCCCACGACGCGCGACACTACTCGGCGGCCGGTTTATGCCCGCACCAGTTGCGCGGAGGTGACATGGACTATGTGAACTGTGCAGCGGCGCAGGGGCGCAGTCGCTCCCCCGTGGTTGCCCGTCGCGGCGTGGTGGCATCGAGTCAACCCCTGGCTTCCTGGGCAGGCTTGAGCATCCTCATGGCCGGAGGGAACGCCGCGGATGCGGCCATCGCGACGGCGGCGGCGCTGAATCTGGTGGAGCCCATGTCCACAGGTCTGGGAGGCGACTGCTTCGCTCTGTACTACGATGCCGTATCGGGGCAGATCAGCGCGCTCAACGGCTCGGGGCGGGCGCCGGCGGCGCTGAGCATCGACCTGCTTGAAAAACAGGGCCTCGTGAACCACCAGACACACGAGATCGCCGACCCGACCCACGCCCACACCGTAACCGTCCCCGGCGCCTGCGCCGGCTGGTTCGATCTGCTGGAGAAACACGGCAGCATGCCGATGTCCAGTGTGCTGGAGCCGGCCATCACGCTTGCGGAGGAGGGCTTCCCGGTAGCGCCCCGATGCGCCAACGGCTGGACCGGCGGTGCCAGAGGCCTGCTGGCCAGAACCGTCGGCGGCCGCCAGCTCACCATCGACGGGCGGGCGCCGCTGGCCGGTGAAATCTTCCGCAATCCCGGGCTGGCGCGCACATTTCGCCAGATCGCCGAAGGCGGCCGCGACGCCTTCTATCGGGGCGACATCGCGCGCAGGATCGCGGCCGCTGTTCAGCAGGCCGGCGGCGTGATGAGCGAGTCCGACCTGGCGACACACCGCTCGACGTGGGAGACGCCCATCAGCGTGAGCTACCGCGACATGCACGTGTGGGAGTGTCCGCCCAACGGCCAGGGCATCACGGTCCTGCTGGCGCTGAACATCCTCAAAGGTTTCGACGTCGGCTCCATGCCCATCACCAGCCCCGACCGCTGGCATCTGATGATCGAAGCCATGCGGCTGGCGTTCGCGGATTCGCGATGGTTTGTGGCCGATCCCGCCTTCAACCCCGCCCCGCTGCAGGCGCTGCTCTCCGATGGCTATGCCGCACAGCGGCGCGCCCTGATCGACATGTCGCGAGCCGCGGCCGACGTCCTGCACGGCACGCCCGCGGCCGGCTCCGACACGGTCTATTTCTCCACGGCCGACGCACGGGGCAACGCCTGTTCGTTCATCAACAGCATCTATCATGGCTTCGGATCGGGGATCGTGCCCGAGGGCTGCGGCTTTGCGCTACAGAATCGCGGGCACAACTTCAGCACCCATCCTGAACATCCCAACGCCTTGGCCCCCGGCAAGCGCCCCTATCACACGATCATTCCCGGCATGATCACACGCTCGGATGGTACTCTGTATGGGCCGTTCGGCGTCATGGGCGGCTTCATGCAGCCCCAGGGGCACGTGCAGGTGGCGATGGCCCTCATCGACGACGGCTGCGACCCGCAGGCGGCGCTGGACCGGCCGCGTTTCTGCATCCAGCCGGTGGGCGCCGGGGGCGTGGTCCACCTGGAGGAGGGCGTGCCGGCGGATATTGTGCCGGAACTGGAGCACCGGGGTCACAGGGTTCGGGCCAATCTGAGCGGCCCGGCGCGGGGGCAGTTCGGCAGCGGCCAGGTCATCCGCCGCGGCGCCAACGGGGTGTGGTGGGCCGGCAGCGACCTGCGCCCCGACGGGTGCGCAATGGGGTTCTGAACGCGCCGCCCGCGCCGCCGCGCGCAACGCGGCGGCCGGTCCTGTCGCCAGAACCGGCCGCCGGAGGATTTACCCGGAGACACCCGGGGCGTGTCCGCAAGAAGCGGGAATAATCAACGGCAGTGGCTACTTCTTTTTTGCCTTGGCATCCTTCAGCACCGCGTGCGCCGCCGCCAGACGGGCAATCGGCACGCGGAACGGCGAGCAGCTCACGTAGTCCAGCCCGATGCGATGGCAGAACTCCACGCTCTTGGGATCGCCGCCGTGCTCGCCGCAGATGCCGCACTTGAGGTCTTTGCGCACCGCACGGCCTTCGTCGACGGCCATCTTCATGAGCCGCCCGACGCCTATCTGGTCGATGCTCTGGAACGGGTCGCGTTCCAGGATTTCCTTCTTGAGGTAGTCCGGGAGGAAGCTGTTGACGTCGTCACGGCTGAAGCCCAGCGTCATCTGCGTCAGGTCGTTCGTGCCGAAGCTGTAGAACTCGGCCTCGGTGGCGATCTCGCCGCTGGTCAGCGCCGCCCGCGGCACCTCGATCATGGTGCCCAGCAGGTAGTCCACCTTCACGCCCTGCTCGGCCATGACCTTGCTGGCCGTATCGCGGACGATGGGATTCAGATAGCCAAGTTCCTTCACCGTGATCACCAGGGGGATCATGATCTCCGGCAGGACGCGGATCTTCTCCTTCTTGCAGAGGCAGGCGGCCTCGATGATGGCCCGCACCTGCATCACCAGGATTTCCGGATAGGTGACGGCCAGGCGGTCGCCGCGGTGGCCCAGCATGGGGTTCATCTCATGGAGCTGGGCCACGCGCTGCTGCACCTGCTGGAGCGTGATGCCCAGCTCGTTGGCCAGCGCCTGCTGGTCATCCTCGGCACGGGGCAGAAACTCGTGGAGGGGCGGGTCCAGCAGCCGGATGGTAACCGGCAGGCCGTTCATGGCCTTGAAGATGCCGACGAAGTCCTCGCGCTGATAGGGCAGGAGCTTGGCCAGCGCTTTCTCGCGATCCTCGGTGGTGGTGGCCAGGATCATCTCGCGCATGTGGTGAATGCGCTGGGGGTCGAAGAACATGTGCTCGGTGCGGCACAGGCCGATGCCCTGGGCGCCGAAGCCGCGGGCCACTTCGGCGTCGTGCGGCGTGTCGGCGTTGGTGCGGACCTTGAGGGTGCGGAACTCATCGGCCCACTGCATGATGGTCTTGAAGGGCCCGCTGAGGGAAGGCTCAACGGTGGGAACCTGGCCTTCCATGACCTCGCCGGTGCTGCCGTCGATGCTGATCCAGTCGTTGGGCCCAAAGGTCCTGCCATTCACCGTCACGGTGCGCGCGTTCTGATCGATGATCAGCGCCCCGGCCCCGGCCACGCACGGCGTGCCCATGCCGCGGGCCACCACGGCCGCGTGGCTGGTCATGCCGCCCGTGCTGGTGAGGATGCCCTCGGAGACGTGCATGCCGCCGATGTCGGCCGGCTCGGTCTCGCGCCGCACCAGGATGATCTTCTCGCCGTTGTGAACGCGCTCCTCGGCCTCTTCGGCCGTGAAGGCGATCTTGCCGACGGCCGCGCCCGGAGAGGCGGGCAAGCCGGTAGCCAGGACGTTGCGCGGAGCCTTGGGATCGAAGGTGGGATGAAGGAGCTGGTCGAGGCTGGCCGGATCGACGCGCAGCACCGCGGTTTTCTTGTCAATCAGGCGCTCCTTGACCATGTCCACGGCGATCCGGACGGCGGCATGGGCCGTGCGTTTGCCGGTACGGGTCTGGAGCATGTACAGCTTGCCCTTTTCGATGGTGAACTCGAAATCCTGCACATCCTTGTAGCGGGCTTCGAGGGTATCCTTGATCTTTAACAACTCCTTCCAGCTCTTCTGGCTCCACTGGCCCATCTGCTCGCAGGGGATGGGCGTGCGGATGCCGGCGACCACGTCCTCGCCCTGAGCATTGATGAGGAACTCGCCGTAGAACTTGTTCTCGCCGGTCGAGGGGTTGCGCGTGAAGGCCACGCCCGTGGCGCAGTCATCGCCCATGTTGCCAAAGACCATGGTCTGGACGTTCACGGCCGTGCCGGCCAGCCCGCGGATGTCATGGATCTGGCGGTACTTGACGGCGCGGTCGGTGTTCCAGCTCTTGAACACCGCCTCGATCGCCTGCTCGAGCTGCCTGAGCGGTTCCTGGGGCCATTCGACGCCCAGGTGTTTCTTATAGACCTCCTTGTAACGCCGCACGACCTCTTTGAGGTCCTCGGCGCTTAGGTCGGTGTCGTTGGCCACGCCCCTGGCCTGCTTCACGGCCGACAGTTCGTGCTCGAAATGGCTGTGGTCGATGCCCATGACGACGTCGCCGAACATGTTGATGAGCCGGCGATAGCTGTCGTAGGCAAATCGCTCGTTGCCCGTGAGTTTTGCCAACCCGTCGGTCACAGCGTCGGTAAGCCCCAGGTTAAGAACCGTATCCATCATGCCCGGCATGGAGACGGCCGCGCCCGATCGGACGGAGACCAGCAGGGGATTGGTTGGATCCCCGAACTTCTTGCCCGTGAGCTTCTCCAGGCGCGCCAGGTGTTCTCGGACCTCGTCCATAAGCCCCGGGGGGAACTTGCCGCCCAGTTTGTAATATTCCGCACAGGCCTCGGTGGTTATGGTGAAGCCGGGGGGCACGGGCAGGCCGATGCTGGTCATGTCATGGAGGTTGGCGCCCTTGCCGCCCAGCAGCAGCTTCTGATCGGCGCGGCCTTCGGCCTTGCCGCCGCCGAAGAAATAGACTCGTTTGACCGATTTGCGGCTTGAAGCGGACGTTCCGATCCTCTTTGCGGGTTTTGTTGCCTTCGTGGCCATCTTTGCGATCTCCTGGAGTGCCCGGTTGCACCGTGAAAAGGGTAAAGACCAGCAGGCCGGCGCCGGCGGGGATGCCGCCACCGCCGCAGCGCCGCAGCCGAGAGGCGTGCGCGGGTGTGGCCCGATGGTGGAGCGGAGAATATAGGAGTGCGGGCAACCTCTGTCAATTTCGTGGATAACGTGGATAAGCCCCTCAGCCCACAAGACAGCACGGCCCTGCTGCTCGCTCATGGCAGTCTTCTAAACTCCGGCTCGCTCAGTTCGTGGGCCGCGCGCGCCGCCAGCCGGATTCGAGCATCCGCATCCGTAAGCAGCCGCTCGATCAGCATGCTCGCGCCGTTCTGATCGCCCGCCGTAGCCGCGCTGTACCGGCACCTTCCCAGCGCCAGCACCGCCTCGATCCGCCATGTAATCTCACTGGCGTTCTGCGCCAGCGCGGCCATGTCACCGGTGTGCGGCGACACCACGAAGATCGCCTCGTACACCGGCCGGACCTGCTCCCGATAGAAGCCCGCGAATTGGGCATCGACCCGTCGGAACGCCTCGGCGCGGTCGGGCTCCAGCTCGGCCAGATAGCCGGCATCGGCCAGGAGCTGCCGCCCCAGGTCCCACTGAGCATAGACCAGCCGCTCCTCGCACAGCTTCAGCCCCAGCGTATACCGCGCGCGGTACAGCTCAAGTGCGCGCTCCAGCTCGCCGGCCATGTGATACAGCCGAGCCAGGTGAAACGCGGCCCTGGCCATAGCCTCGAGCTGTGCCAGCGCCTGGCGGTGCGAGCGGTAGTTGACCAGGACCTGCGGCCGGTCGGCAAACACGCCCGGCGCCTTGCGCCGCGACGCCTGGATCAGCAAATCCATGGCGGGCTGGAGGGTGCGATGCTGGGCCGATTCGAGCGTCAGTCGCGGCAACGAAGCCCCGAACGCCCGCTCATCTGTCAGATACACACCGACGGCCCGGGCGTACAGTTCCATCGCATCCCCCTCCTCGGTCATCCACGTGGCCGGGCCGCGAGGGTCGTGCGGCAGGCGCAGCGAGTAGCGCCCGGCGCTCTGGCCGATGGGGCCCGGCGGTGAAATCCTCGTGGCGCTGGCGCGAATCTGCCACAGCAGCAGCGCCGTGAGGGCGAGCAGGACGGCCGAGATGGCCCAGCCAATGCGGTTGCCGAACATGAATGCCTCGGACTCCTATGGTTCGGCCGCAACCTCGATAATCCGGCACGGCGGCAGTGCATTGAGGAACATTCGGCCGTAGCGCTTGGTCTTCACGCGGCTGTCGAGGATGACGACGATGCCCCGGTCGGTGCGGCTGCGGATAAGCCGGCCGAAGCCCTGCTTGAGCCTGATGATGGCCTCGGGCACGGAATACTCCATGAACGGGTTGCCGCCGGCGGCCTCGATGGCCTGTAGCCGCGCCTCGACGAGGGGCTCGTCAGGGACGGCGAAGGGGAGGCGGACAATGATGACGTTGCGGAGGGCGTCGCCCTGGACGTCGATGCCCTGCCAGAAGCTGGCGGTGCCCAGGAGGACCGAGTCGGGCTTCGAGCGAAACTGCTCCAGCAGCACGCGCGGCGGCGGGCCGGATCCCTGGATGAGCATGGGCAGCTTCATTCTCTCCAGGTCGTCGCGGAGTCGCTGGGCGGCGCTGTTGAGCATGCTGTAGCTGGTGAACAGCACGAACGCGCCGCCGTTGGTCTGCTTCAGATAATGTACGATGCGCCGGCACGCGGCGGGGAGGAACAACGGATCGTTGGGCTCCGGCAGGCCGGTCTCCAGATACAGGATAGCCTGCCGCGGATAGTCGAAGGGAGACCCAAGCAGAAGCGTGCGCGCCGATTCGATACCCAGACGGGATCGGATGTAGGCAAAAGCAGGGTCAGGGGCAGAGGTTGGCGGCGCGGACGAGAGGGGCGAGTTGCGGCCGGCGGAGTCGGCTGGCACAGGCGGGACATCGGTGCTACGAGTGGAGGGGGTGTCTGGCACGGGCGGGACGCCCATGCTACGAGTGTCGGAGCCCGCGCCCGTTGTAGCACGGGCATCCTGCCCGTGCCCTGCGCCCCTTGTGGCACCAGCATCGTGCCCGTGCCCCGCCATCACACTCGCACGCCCGCGACCACCCGTGCCCAACGTCGCACTGCACAGCACGACGGCCTTCACTTTCTCAAACAAATGCGTCCTCAACGCCTCGGCCACCGATATTGGGGCGCCGTGCAGCGTCACCCGCTGCGTCGGCCGCGCTGGCACCTGCATCCAGTAAACCGACTGGGGCATCGACTGCGACACCACCGCGCTCAACATCTGCCCGGCCGCGGCCACCTTCTCCGCCAGCGCCTTGATCTCCGCCTTCTCCTCGGGGCTTTCCAGCTTCGCCGTCATCGCCTTCAGGTGCAGCGACAGGTTGTGCAGCGCCGGCGAAACGTCGTTCTCAACCCAGTTGGGCCGCTCCAGGCGACCGTTGGGCCGGCCGTGCTCGCGCTGATATGCCAGGCACCGCGCGAAAAAGTCCTCCGTCCGCCGGTACAAATCCTCGATTTCCCGCCGCGCCGCCATGGCCTCCGACCCGAACGTGGTCAGCAGTCCCTTGTTGCGACTGGGATCGTAGAGGCTGCGCAGGTGATAGCGGATGGTCGACTCGCCGATGCGGATACCAAAATGCTCGCCGGCCACGTCCTCGATGGTGTGCGCCTCATCAAGAATGACCGCATCATACTTCGGCAGGTAGCTGACCCCGGCCATGCGCAGGGCCAGGTCGGAGAAGAACAGCGCGTGGTTGACGATGAGGATTCGGCCGCCCAGCATCCGGCGTTTGGCATCCTGCCAGAAGCAGTCGGCGAAATGCCGGCAGTTGCGGCCCAGGCAGTTGCCCCGCTCGGCACAGACGCGGTCCCACACATCGGCGTCGGGAAGAATGGGCAGGTCGGACAATGAGCCATCGGTGGTTTTCTGCGCCCAGTCCTCGATGGCCGCCAGTGCGTTGTGCTGGCGATCCGAGTCGAACAGCGACGCCATGCGCGCCCAGGCCTGTTCCAGCCGCCGTTTGCACAGGTAGTTGCCGCGCCCCTTGACCAGCACCGCGACGAACTCATCGCCGTAGACGGCCTGGATCAGCGGTATGTCCTTCTGGACGAGCTGTTCCTGAAGCGAGATCGTGTGTGTGGAGATGACGATGCGCTTCTTCTGTCGCACCGCGAAGTCGATCGCCGGCAGCAGATAGGCGAACGACTTGCCAACGCCCGTGCCCGCCTCCACCAGCAGGTGATGGCCGTCGTTGAGCGCGGCCTCGACGGCGGCCGCCATCTCGAGCTGCTGCGGGCGATGCTCGTAGCGCTCGCCCATGCGGCGGGCGATGGCGCCCTGGGGGCTGAGGATGTCCTGAAGAACCGCCGGCATCGGTTGGCACGATCATTATTGTAGATCAAGCCCGCGCGGATTACAGGGCCGGCACACCTTGCGCCGTGCCGATCAGCGCCCGCGCTCCATTTTCAGCCATCGCCCACCTCCGGCGGCCGGCCCAGGCGCTCGCCCAGCACCGAGGCGATCCAGGACATTTCGAGCTGGCCGTAGTTGCGGAAGAGCACGATCGGCGCTTCGCCGCGGAAGTGCAGTCGCAGGTCGGCCAGCGCATCTTCGACGCTGCCGCGCGGGACGATCCAGATGCCCGTAACAGCATCGGGCATCCAGTGCTTTTCCCAGTTGATGAAGAGGGTACGGCGAGAGAGTTTCAATCCCGAGGCATCCGCGCGAACGCCGGACCGCTGAAAGAAACGGAGCACCACCGCGAGCATGAGTGCCAGCAGCGCGCCCCAGACGATGGCGGCCGTCAACAGCGCGCCGCGGTCGGAGGGAGCCGACTCCGAGAGCATCTCCACGATGACGAACCCGAGGGTTGTCAGCGGCAGCAACGAAAAGAAGACCGCGGCAAGGGCGGTGGGCGTGTCATCGGGCACTTCGGTGAAGATGGCGGCGTCGGCGTCGATCCGCGGCTCGATTCGTGTGCGCACGGGCTTGCGCAAGCGGCGGCGAGACTGGGGCGTGGCGTAGTTCAGCACCCCCAGTCCCGTTCCGATGTGAACCGTTGCCGGCGAGGCACCGGCGGCGGGCGGCGCGTAGTCCAGCACGCGCCGCGGCCGCATCTCCGGCGGCGACGGCGGGACGGCGCGATTATCCGGGGTATCGTTCATGGCCTGGGGGTCGCCTTGCCGCTTATCGATTATATCGAGCTGAGCGGCAACACTCACCCGGGGGGCGCGTGGCACGTTTCTGCAGCCGGCGGTCCGGGATCGCGCCGGCACATCCCGGGCCGCATGGGGGTTTCTCGTTGACGCCCGCGCCCGCTTCTGGACAATGCCGCGCGGCGGTCGGGACATTCTGCATTGGCCGGATAGCTCCTGCGCCCTCACGGTCCACGGCGTTGAAAGGAAGGTCGATATGCGATGCGGACTGCTCGGTTGGCTGGCTGTTTCACTGTGCATCGTGGCTCCGGCGTTGGCCGCCGATTGGCCGATGTTGCGGCAGAACCTGTCCCGCACGGGCTTCACGCCCGACTGTCCCCCGCCGCCGTACGAGCCCAAGTGGGCGCGGGCGGACTTGGCCGATGAGAACATCCTCTGCTGGGTCGAGCCGATCGTGGCAGACGGGCGCGTCTACATCGGCACGGGCGCGGGCAACGTGTACGCTCTGGATCGCCGCGACGGCAAAACACTGTGGAAGACGGACCTGGGTTCGCCGGTTATGCACAGTGTGGCGTACCATGAGGGGCGCATCTTCACAGGTGTGCACGGCAACTGGGAAGGGGCGTTCGTGGCTGCCCTGGATGCGCGCACGGGCGAGATCGTCTGGAAGACGCGCACGCCGCCGGGCGGATTCTGGACCAGCCCCGCCGTCAGCGACGGGCTGGTCATCCTGGGCAGCCGCGACCACCGCCTCTACGCTTTCGACGAGAAGAACGGAGAGCTTCGCTGGACCATCCCCACCGGCGGGCCGATCCTCAGCTCGCCGGCGGTGCGAGATGGGCGCGTCTACTTCGCCAGCGAGGACATGCGGCTCTACTGTGCGCCGCTCAAAGCGGCCAATCTGATCGCCGGCGCCCAGGGGCCGGTCATGCCAGTCCTGTGGCGCACCGACGTGCTGGATGGGCGAACCTTCCGCGGCTACAGCCCGGTGCTGTGGAAGGACAAGGTCGTGCTCCGCAGCGCCACCACCATCGTCTACGCCGCCTACGAGGTTGAGGGCCAGCTCATGTACTACGAATGGGCGGGCTGGCCGCGCAACTACCAGGGCCTGGTCGTTCAGCCCGACGGCAAGGCGATCAACCCCGCCTTCCGCAATGAATACGAGAAGGCGCCCGACGACGAGAAGCAGAACTACACCTACAGCGCCATCGCCGCGCGGAAGTGGGCCCACTACACGCCCCTGCGCGTCCGCCAGGAAAACGAGGCCTATCGCGAGAAGCTCCGCCAGCGCCCCGCCCTGCGCACGGCATTCCTGATCGACATGGCCGACGGGGTGCAGCGCTCGGTGCTGCCGATCAACTACGCCTCGGGCTGCGCCGCCACGCCCGTGCCGCCAGCCATCGGCGCCGATGAGACGATGTACGTCATCTTCAAGAGCTTCTACTCCAACTGGGACGTGCCCATCCGCGCCCACGACGCCATCGGCCGTTACAACCTTCAGGACCAGATGGTCGAGCTGATCCAGTTCGAGCCGCGCGACCCGCGGCAGAACCCGATGCACACCTACTTCCACATCACGGCGGATGAGACCAATCATCTGACCGTCGCCGGTCATATCCTCTGGAACCAGCACGGCACCAACGGCAGCCGCGGGTGGTATGTCGGCGCCATGGACCTGAACACGCGGCAGTTCGTCTACGGGGTGGGCGGCGAGGGAGTTGCTTATCCCAAGGCATTCGGCCTGGAGGTCGCGCCCGCCGCCGGCAGCAGCGGCCACGTCGGCGGGACCGTGGTCAGCGACAACCAGATCTTCAACCTCGTCAGCGGTGTGCTCACCTGCATCGGACCCCGCGGCGATGGCCCGGCCATGACCGCGCCCGTACCGCCGGCCAATCGGCCGGTGCCCGTGCCGCCGGCGGTCAAACTCGCGCCCGTCACCGTCGAGCAGGTTATCGCCGAGACCATGCAGCGCAGCCAGCCCAGTGCCCAGAACATGCCGCTGTCCCGGGAACTCTCCGACCGTCTGCGATACGAGCTGGACACGCTCGTGGAAGGCGGGCCCTGGCGGCCGCTGCGAATCACCGGCGGCATGTGCATCAACCCCCTGCTGGGCGGCGGGGACCAGTTCTATTTCGTCCTGCCTTCGGAGACGCTGGGCGCCATCGCCCGCGCCTTTCCATACCTCGGCGAGGAACTCCGCCAGGAGGCCATGGAACACACGGCCATGCAGTGGCAACGCTTCAGGCCCTGGACCAACACCGTCTACGAGGCTCATGACGAATCGACACGCTACAACGCCGGCGAGGATGAACTCATGCCGCGCGAACGCTACAAGCTGGGCCATTGGCTCTACGGACCCTATCCGCAGTTCCATGGCATCGGCGGGGCCATGACCTCAGGACAGTTCTCGGTCATCGCCAACTACTACCCCATCTGGCTCTACGGCCACAACATGAACCAGTGGGCGCGCGTAGAGCAGGCCTGGCCCGACATGAAGAAGGACATGGCGGCGTTCATCGCCCGCAGGTTCGTGCCGCGCGGGGAGCAGACTGTGATGCTCAACTCGTACATCAGCGGCCTGATCGGCTATGCGCGCATCGCGCGGCACTTCAACGACGCCGACGAGTCGCGCAAGGCGAGCGAGGAGCTGACGCGCCTGCTGGAGCTGCGGCTGGAGATCGAGCGCAAGACGCCGCTGGTGGGCGGAAAGAACATGTACCAGGGCCACTACGACCGCATGTGTCCCGAGCTGTGGCGCTATCTGGTTTCCCATGCCGCCGAGCGCATGAGCCAGCAGATGGCGCCCAACCTGTTCGGCCGGCCCAACGAGCCGAAGGTGATCTCGTTGTTCCACGCCTGGGGCGTCGGCCCCCACGAATCGCGGCATCACGAGGCTTACGTTACTCCGCCAAGCACGGTGATGGCCGCTTTTGAGGCCATGGCCTATCTGTACGGCACGCCCCCTCGGCAGCTTCGCGATGAGTATCTGGACATGCCCTGGGTGCTCGCCGACCTTTACTTCATGGAGAAGCTGGCGCTGACGCTGGACCTGCTGGCCAACGGCCAATGGCGGCCGGCAAAGTTGTAACCCCTGGCCGAATGCTTGAGGCCGCCCAGCGGCGAAGCGCATCGGGCAGACGCCCCGGAACAGCGGCACGCTGCACGAACCGGCAGAGCCAGGTCCCTGCTGCGACCCGTCGTCTTGGCGCTATTGCAAAACCGCCATCAGGCTCGCGTAGTCGTCGGTCCACACATGCAGCGGCCGGGTGGTAGTGATGATGCGGCCGCGAATGACTTCGGGGCGCACGAGCTGGCGATCGCGGCTGAGCACCGTCCACTGCGATGCCTGCTCAGCGACTGTCATGCCCACGCCGTCGCTGTTGACGGTCAGTTCGGCCAGACCCAGCCGCTCGGCCGCTTTCGCCAGGGCCGGCCGCAGGTCCAGGTGCTTGTTGGAGATGTGGATGGCGATGGCGCCGTCGGGCTTCAGATGGCGCAGGTAGCCTTCGAACGCCTCCAGGGTCAACAGGTGTATGGGGATGGCATCGCCGCTGAACGCATCCAGCACGAGCAGGTCGAAGTTCTGCGGATCCTGCCGCTCCAGAGACAGCCGCCCATCGCCCAGGACCACATCCACGTCGGCCTTGCACTCGGAGAGAAACGTGAAGTGCCGCCGCGCGAAATCGACCACCAGCGGATTGATCTCGTAGAACGTGATGCGATCACCCGCCCGCCCGTGCGCCGCCATCGTGCCGGCGCCCAGACCAACCACGCCGATGCGCAGCGGCCGGGCGGACATGTAGGCCAGCACCTGACCGACGGCGCTGGCGGGTCCGTAATAGGCGGACGGCCAGCCGCGCATGTCGGGATCGAGCAGTTGCGTGCCGTGGATGATCAGGCCGTGCCGAAGGGTGCGCGACCATACCCCGTCGGCCACTTCCTTGTCGTAGACGGCCAGGACGCCGTAGAAGTTGCGGCGCTTGTGCATGTTCCGCACATCCGTCACCTCGCCGGTCATGTCCATGTAGAGGTAGATGGCGCCGGTGGCGGCGACGGCCGCCAGCCCATACCAGCCCAGCTCGAACCGCCCCCTGTGAAACCGCGAGTTCTCATCCCGCCAGAGGGATGCCAGCAGCAGCACCAGCGCGCCCATCATGGCGATCTGCAGCTCGTAGTAGCCGGGGAAAATTACGGGCGCCGCCAGGGCCACGAAGGCCCCGCCGGCGCCGCCGCCGGCCGCGATCGTCAGGTAATATTCCGTAAGCCGGCTGGGAGGCGGCTTCAGCCGCGCCAGCTCGCCGTGGCAGACCATGCACGAGGTAAACAGCACGGCGCAGTGCACGGCGATCTCCCAGATCACCATCCGGAAGCTGTAGCCCACGGCGGCGGCTCCCGCCAGCACCATCAGCGATCCCCAGATTCCCCGGTGATACCAGGCCGCTCGGTCGAAGGCCACCACGAATGACAGCAGGTACAGGGCCAGCGGCACCACCCAGAGAAACGGCACCACGGCGATGTCCTGGCAGATGCGGCTGGTCGTCGCCAGCAGCAGCACCGATGCGCAGGCCGGGAGAGCGAACCACATCACACGCGTGCCCGCCTCCGGCGATGGCGTCGAAACAATGCCGTCCGTGTCCCGCGGCGCGGTTGCCGCTGCGTCTCGCCACACAAGCACGGCGCAGCCGGCGCAGATCACGGCAAAGCCCGCCAGTCCCCACGACCACGCCAGCGTCTGGGCCGCGCGGCCGATCGCAGGCTCGACGAGGAACGGGTAACTCACCAGCCCCAACAGCGAGCCAAGGTTCGACAGCGCAAAGAGCCGGTACGGGCTGCGCCCGCCGTGCAGGCGGCTGAACCACGCCTGAAGCAACGGCCCCGTGGCCGCCAGCGCCAGATACGGCACACCCACCGACGCCCCCAGCACCATCAGTATCCGCAGGGTCGGCCACGAGCCGTCGGGCGGCTTCCAGGCTTCGCCGGGGGTAATCGGCAGCATCGCCATCGCCAGCGCCAGCAGCAGGAGATGCGCCGCCACGCCCGCGCGGGGACCCAGCCAGCGGATGTTCACATGAGCGTAGGCGTAGCCGCCCAGCAGCAGTACCTGGAAGAAGAGCATGCACGTCGTCCAGACCCCCGGACCCCCGCCGAACCACGGCAGGATGTACTTGCCGATCACCGGTTGCACCTGAAACAGCAGGAAAGCACTGACGAAGACGGCCAAAGCGAAGCTGAGCACCGCGATTGCGCTGCCCCCCGGCTCGGTCCGGTCATGCGCCGTTGCTGAGGTGCCGATGCTCATGGTCGCTGCGCCCTTCCTGGCAGCCGGCCGCAGGCCCATGCCGCACCTGCGGCGATGCCGGCGTTGCCCTCTATTTCACACCGCACACCAGCTTGCCACCCCGCGCCAGCAGGCAGGTAGTACCGCGGGGGCCTCTTGCCTTTTTCGCCTTGCCTTCCTTGATGGTCAGTTTCCCGCCGGCCGGCAACTCAATTCTCGCCTCAAGCTTTTGGGGCCACGTTGCGATCAGCTCGAAGCCGTCCTTGCCAGAACGCCAGTCGCATTCCACCACGCCGTGGGGCGTGGGCACTCGGCCGTGGGCCCACTTCAGCCCGCCCGGATTCGGCGCGATCAGCAGCTTCGCATAGCCCGGCTCAAGCGGGCGGATGCCCAGGACGTATTGGGAAAGGAAGTAGGTCGGGGCGGCCGACCAGCCGTGGCAGTGGCTTCTCGTCTTGCGCTCCTCGTTGGGATAGTACATCTCCCAGAACGTGGTAGCGCCGGCCTCGATCTGGATGCCCCAGTAGTCGCGAATGGTCCTCACCAGCTCAGCCCAGCGGCCCTCGCCCACGAGGGCCTCCAGCACGAAGAACATGAAAAATGGGCTGCCGGCCGCGACGAAACCCTTCGGCGCTTTCTGGATGATCTGCCGGCAGCGGGCTGCGCGAGCGCCCTGTGCCACGCCGGCGATATAGGCGGCGGTGTTGGTCTGCTGACTGAGGACCTTGCTGCGCGTGCCGTCGGCGTGAATGCAGTCGATATAGGCCCTGTTCTTCTCGTCCCACAGGTGGCGGTTGATGGCCGCGCTCATGTCACTCGCCAGCTTGCGCCACGCCCTGGCCTGGGGCTTGCGCCCCACCAGCTCGGCCAGCTCAGCGGCCTCGCGCAGACCCAGGACGGCCAGGCAGTTCTGGTGTGTTACGATGCCCACACCGGGGGTATCCATCGGGGCCCAGTCGAAGAGGCTCCACCCCTCGATCTCAAAGAGACCTTTCTCGTCCAGGTGCCTGCGGATGCCCTCCACGTTGCGCGCGAGGAAGTCCATCGCCTGATCCGCAAACGCCCGATCTCCCGTGAGCATGTAATGCCCATAGGCCCAGCGCATCCACAAAAAGCTCCAGGCCGGCAGGATGATCTGCCAGCCGCTGGGCACCTGGCTCTCGGTAATGGGAGAGCGGTCGAGGCTGCGGCCGGCCTGTATCCAGCAATGGGCGCTGAGGCGCGGATCGCCGCTGGCCACCAGGTCGACCATCGCCTCGTTGCGCGCATCGCCCACCCAGTGGGTCTGCTCGTACGTTGGGCAGTCGGTGTAGGTGTCCTCGGCGCAGCAGCGCACGCTGTGGACGCCCACGTGCCAGGCCGCCGTCAGCAGCGCGTCCGAGCAGGCAAAGTCACCCTGGCCGGTCATGGGATAGGTGCTCATGACGACGCGGATGAAGCGTATGCGCACCGGACGGTTGAAGTTGCGCAGGCTGATCCAGGAATAGCGCAAACCGCGCCGGACGAAGGTGCGATACCGCTGCACCCCCTCGCGGCAGACGTAGCGGAAAGAGTTGTTCATGCCTTCCGCCAGATTGTGCCGGCCGTCGTGCTGGATCATCTCGAAGTTGTGATCGTCGACGATGGTGCCTTCCGGAGCGTCGATTTCGAACTCATGAAAGCCGATGACTTCGCGCCCGAAATCCAGAAGCAGTCGCACATCCGCACCCTGCACGGGCTGAATGCTCGTCCATTGCGACGATTCCGTCATCAGCGCCGCCGGATCATCAACGGCGACCTCCGCGCCCCTGACGATGCGCTCGGAGGCGCACTGCGCGAAGATGTTGGCTTCATGCACCATGTCCGGCGTCAGCGGCCTAACGAAAGGCAGGTCGAACTCCTCGCTGTGCAGTTCCCCGCGGTTCCAGATCTCCTCGAAAAGGGAGTGCGTCGCACGCGGGTCGATCTGCAAAGCTTTGACCAGGGGCTCGTGCTGATTCCAGGCTCGCGGGTTCAGCGACGGGGTTTCGAAGGGCCCGACGGCCAGCCATACCGTCGGCGCATCGGCGGCATCCGGCCGGCCGGCAAATCGCAGCGGCCTCTCCGCCCAGATGTTGATGGCCGGGTAGTAGCTGTGCGCATGAGAAGTCATCCGCGCCATCAGCACGTTCCAGCCGGCCTTGAGTCTCACATGAGCCACGCCGCTGTCGGTGTGCTGAAGGGTGCGGTCGTCGAAGGCGGGTTCCCGACCGTTGAGCTTCCACCGGCAGTCGCGCTGGCCATGGGGACAGTGAAGCTGGATGTTCTGGGCGGTGTCGCTGTAGATGAACGTTGCCACCAGCATCCGGGCCACAATGAAATTGGCGGTCAGGTCCGTCGGATTCACATAGGACCGGACGTTGAACGAGAGCGTGTAGTCTGCCGGCCGGACGGCCTCGATCGCCCGCACGCGCACCGGCTCGACGATCTGGCGCGTCAGCATGGGGATGTCGCGCAGCTCGAAACGCTCGTGCGGAGGCTGGCCGGCGAGGCGCATCACCCTCGCCATCGGCCACTGGGCATCGTCGAAGTCCGGATCGCGCCAGTCGCCCCGCCCCGGCGGTTGGCGGCGCGCATCGAACTGTTCCTCCCAGGCCTGCTGGCAACTGATGCGCGTGACGGGCCAGGCGTAGGCGGGATGGTCGGCGGCCCGCCAGGTGTGATCGGTGACGACACTGTGGGCGCCGGCCGCATCCGTCCAGTCGATCTGGGCCAGCAGACCCGGCTCCTCGGCCAGATACTGAAAGGTGCCAGTGCCGATGTGCTGGACGAGGACGGCGACGACGTTGCGCCCGGGACGAAGCAGAGCGCGCAGGTCGTAGGGATCGACGGGCCAGAGGCTGGGCCAGGAGCGTGGCGGTCCGTGGCCGAGCCATTCGCCGTTGACGAAAACTTCATAGCGGGAATCGGCGGTGAGCAGCACTTTCGCCTCGCTGACAGCGCCCTCGACGTCGAGGACGCGACGGAAGCAGACGAAGCGATTTGGATGGTCCTGTCCGTCGGAAGCCCAGATCCAAGCGGCGGTGTTGTTGAACATGGAGCAAGAGATTAGCGCGGGCGGGGGAAAATGCAATTTCAGCGTGGCTCAGGCGCACCGAGGTCGCAGCGGTTTGATGTGCCACGCCGACAGCCAGCTCATGCCGGGGCGGGCACCGTCGCGGCGGCGACGTAGCGAGCAGGCGAACCACGCGACATCGTGTGATCAGTGAATGCTACCACTTGTTGGGATTCTCACAGTTCTCCAAATTCGCCGGTGTGACGGTGGTACCGGAGCCTGGCAGGACTTTTCCCTCGCCGCACCGGAAAGCGGAGCGGGCGCCGTCTGTGCCTCGAAACCCAAGGATCCAAGCCCCGGGGCATCATGCATGCTCCAAAATCGCGCGATACTCTATTGACGGAACCCCAAAATTGGGGTAAACTGCTCTTAGCAGTCACGTTGATGTCACGTTCATGGCCATGGTGCAGAGGGCTGGAAGGATCCATGGCATGAGCGGATCCTTATGTGCGTCATTTCTGGTTTGCGCCAGTGCTTGTCGGCGCAATGGAGTGGTACCATGGCTCGAAATCCTCAGTTGTGTGTGCGACGGCGGTCTTCGATTCTCAGGCGTGCGGCGGCAGGCGTGGCCCTCGGTTTGCCCTTGGCGATGTGTGCAGACGGCGCGTGGGGCCAGCAGTTGATTGTCAACGGGACTTTCGACAACAACGCGAATTTCACCGTAAGTAACACCATGACAGCCTCCGCGGCCATGGCCGGCAGGTGGCAGCACAGCGCAGCGGGTTGGAGCTGGCAGAGCTCTGGCGGCAACCCCGGCGGCAGGGTCCAGGCCAATGGCGTCTGGGACAACAGTCTGAGCCAGGTTGTTGCCATGCCGACGTCGGGGACTATGCAGCTTCAGTTCCAATACCTCTCAGCCGGTCAATTCTGGATGGACGTATACTGGATGACGGAAGGCCAGTCGTTCGACACCACTGGTTGGTCCGCTCCACCGGTTCCCCATGGGGTAGGCCCATTTCCAGAGGTTGAGTTCGGTTCGTCGGGGGGTAACTGGGCAACGTATACCTCGCCAACGTTCGGCCCCAATCTTGGGTATCAGTACATCTGCGTCAGCTTCTGGCCCAGTGATGCGGCACTGTCGTTGGACAACATCAGTCTGATGCTTACAGGTGCGGGTGGCGGCGGCGGCGGTGGCGGCGGCGGCACGGCCCCTCCGCCCACTGGCGTAACCCGCACCTGGGATGCCGGCGGCGCTGGCGACACCAACTGGGGCAACGTCCTCAACTGGGACGGCGATGCATCCATTCCCGCCCCCGGCGATAACGTCGTCTTCGGCACAGGCGGCAGCGCCTCTACACTCAATGTCGCCGGCGCTGTCAACAACATCACCTTCCAGCGCGGCGCCGATTTCACCGTCGACGCCAGCGGCGGCAATGTGCTCATGGTCGGCGGCACAATCGCCGGCAATGACGCATTCAGCTACGTAGTCAATGCTCCGGTGACACTGGGCAATCCAACCATCACCGTCAACACCCAAGGCGTCCAGCCCATGCCGGTTTCGGGCATTCCCCAGACCAACGTCTGGCTGGCCGGTGTCATCGACGGATCCGGCGGCATCACCAAGACCGGTCCCGGCCGGCTGCGCATCAGCAACACCGGCAACACCTTCAGCGGCGAGGTGAACATCAACCAGGGCGATCTGGTAATCACGACCAGCGGCAGCGGCCAGTTGGGCAATGCCAGCGCGGTGAATCTGGGGGCCACTTCCGGCTCGGCCAGCGCCACCCTCTGGTTCGGCAATAACGCCACCAACATCACGCGCCCGGTCGTGGTTCGTTCGGGCAGCACCGGTACGCTCACCATCCGCATGCCCAGCAGCTCGGGCACCGCCAGGGCCATTGGCGCCCTGGTCACGGTCAACAGGGACGTGACGATCGACGTCAACGGCACGGCTGGTGGCAGCCTGAATCCGAACGAAGGCATCCTGGCGTTGAACAACGGCCTGAACGTCGTGGCCGGCACGGTCACCAAGACCGGCTTCGGGCAGTTGAACATCGCCGGGCCGTTCACGCTCAACGGGAATCTGATGAA
>Ga0308417_1000804_pt1 | contig 21992 bp, 18 predicted proteins | sample HotsprSampleOS65_FD_203528 | JGI IMG/M metagenome (GOLD analysis project Ga0308417, IMG submission 203528) | Hot spring phototrophic mat microbial communities from Octopus Spring, Yellowstone National Park, Wyoming, United States - 20090730_OS65 ... | reverse complement strand
CGCGAGACCCAGCTGGAAGCCAAGGCCGTCGAGATCGCCGGCCGGCGCTACATCGTCTGCCGCAACGAGGAGCGCGCCGCCGAGGACGCCGCCGCCCGCGCCGCCATCCTCGACAGCCTAGCCCGCCGCGGCCTACGGGGCGTCAAGCTGGTGGTCCCCGACGCCCATGCGTGCCTGAAGGCGGCCGTGACGAAGGGGCTGCGGGCCACCTGGCAGCGCTGCCGCGTCCACTTCGCCCGCAACGCCCTCGCCCATGCGGGCAAGACCCAGCGCCGCATCGTCTCCGCCTGGATCGGCACCGCCCACGCCCAGTGGCGCACAATGGCCGACCAGCTACGCCCCAAGGTGCCCAAGCGCGCCGCCCTGATGGGCGAAGCCGAGGACGACGTGCTCGCCGACATGCCCTTCCCCGCCGCGCATCGGACAAAGCTGCCCAGCACCAACCCGATCAAGCGACTCAACGGCCAGATCAAGCGCCGCACCGACCTGGTCGGCATCTTTCCCAACGAGGCCGCCGTCGTGAGGCTCGTCGGCGCCATCCTCTCGAGCAGTCCGACGAATGGGCCACCCAGCGCGCCCGCTCCAGGAGGAGACGATCGGCACCGTCAGCGATACGCCCACCGTCAGCCTGCCCGCCACGGCCGCCTGACGCGACGGCCCAACCCGACAAAGATCATCGCGCCCCCACACCACGCGATCGGACAGGACCCTTGAGCGGACGAAGCGGTTTGCAGAGCGTCTTCGGCAGGGCGGAGGCAGCAGGCGAACCGTGCCATCACAAGCTGTGACCTATCACATAGATGATCGCGCTCAGCACATGATAGTCCTCCGCGCGGGATGGCGTGCGAGCGCAGAAAGTGCAGTCAGATGCCCCGCATCTGCCCGAGCGTCAGCGGGAAGGGCGGTGTCGGGTCGCCCATGGCAGCGCCTCCGATACATCCGGAATCACATCCGCCCGCCTCGCCCCAAATGATTAGGAGGTCCAGAGCCTAGCCGCGGCGGCATGCCGCGCGCGCGGCTGCAAGCGGCACGGCGGCGAGACCGACCGCAACCCACCACCAGTGCTGCCAGACGCCGTAGCTGAGGAGCGACACGACAGCCGCTGACGCAGCCACCGCCGCGCCGGCTGCAAGCGCGGCCCGTTCAGGCAGTGCCGCCGCGGCACGTCCAGCGAAGTAGGCGAACAGCGCCGTCAGCCCGAGCCCGACCAAGCCAAGCTCGAGCCGGACCTGCAATGGCATCGAGTGGGTGTGCAGCGGGATCAGCTCGATGGCGCCAGGAGGGGCAGAGAGGAAGACGTCGCGTATCGCGCCGCTGACGCCGAGACGGTCGAGCCGCTCCGCTTCAGGACGATCCCGCCCGCCGGGAAGGGAACGCGACGCATCCATCCCGAACCCGCCGAGCGGACGCTCAGCCGCGCGCTCGGCTGCATGGTCCCAGATCACAGTCCGGTGCACGGCAGACAACGGCAAGAGCCCCGCCCGCGTCGCAGCCTTCGAGACCTCGTAGACCGCGGGCGGGCCCGCAAGCACGGCAAGCGCGAGCGCCAGAGGCAGGGCGCGTCGCAGAAGGGCCGGGGCGGCGAGCGCTGCAGCAGCCGCAGCAGAGGCGGCGGCGAGCGCGAGCTTCGCCGACTGGCTCGTTCCGACCGCGACCGCAGCAGCAAACGGGGCAGCGACAGCGAACGCTGCGCCAAGCCCGCCCAGGCGCCAGGCAGCCAGCACGGCGGGGCCCGAGAAGACGGCAAGTAGCGTCGCTGCAGGCTTGGTCGCGCCAGCGCTTCGCGGCGGGTCCGGAAAGCCCCGGAGCGCGTTGTTCAGGGGCGCATCGGCAAGAAGCTCCACAACGATAAGCGCCGCCAGGCCGAGCGCAGAGGCAAGGATCGCGCGCTCGATCAGCCGAGCGCCGTCCGAATCCGCGAGCGACGCGGCAGCGAGGACAAGGAAAAGCGTCACGGCAAGGCCCGCGAGCCGCAGCGCGCCTGCGAGCGCATCGCCGGGCACGACCGCCCAGAGCGCGGAGACCCCAGCCCAAAGCGACAGCGCGACCAGGGCAGCGCAGAGCGCAGCGAAGCTCCCGCGCAGCATGCGCGCGCCGAGCTCGCGCCGCCTTGGCCAGAGGCAGAGGAGCAGCGCCGCCGCGGCAAGTGCCGCAAGCGGAACAAGACCGCGTTTCTGCACCACCGCAACCGGAGCGGCGAGCAGGAGGCAGGCTGCGAGCAGGCGCGGGGCGCAGGTCACGGCGCCGCTCTCTATCCCGCCCCGGGCGGCGGCGCCAGCGGCACAGGCCATCCGCCGGGGCTGTGAGGCTTGCATTTCACTCGCTATCGTGCGGTTCTTGGGGCTGGGCGGGCAGGCAGAGACGGGTCATTCCCTTGCAGGACAATGGCAGCAGTGGCGTCCCGATCGAGGCGCCGGTGAAGTTCTTCAATCGTGCGAAGGGCTTCGGATTCGTGACGTTGTCGGACGGGCAGGACGTGTTCTTCCATGTCAGCGCGTTGACCGCGATCGGCCAGACGGCCGTCGACCAGGGCGACGTGCTGGTGTGCGAGATCGGCGACGTGCCGCGCGGCCGCCAGGTCACGCGGATCATCGAGGTGAAGTTCGGCGCCGCGCCGGCTGCAGAGGCGGGGACCCGTCCGCAGCGGCGCGACACGGGCGACCGCCCGCAGCGCCGAGACTTCGGCGACCGTCCCCAGCGTCGTGACCTTGGCGGCGGCTTCGGTGACCGCCCGCAGCGTCGCGAGTTCGGCAGCGGCAGCTTCGGCGAACGTCCGCAGCGTCGCGACTTGGGCGGCGGCTTCGGCGACCGTCCGCAGCGTCGCGAGTTCGGCAGCGGCAGCTTCGGCGACCGCCCGCAGCGTCGCGAGTTCGGCGGCTCGCGCACTCCAGAGGGCCCGACCGAGCTCGTCGCCGGAACGGTGAAGTTCTTCGACGTCCGCAAGGGCTTCGGCTTCATCACCCCGGAGACAGGCACCGGAGACGTGTTCGTGCCGATGCGTGCTCTCGGCCCTCTCTCCCCGGAAAGCCTGACCCCTGGGCGTCGCGTAAAGGCGACTGTGGTGACGGGGCCGAAGGGCCGCCAGGCACTCTCCGTGGAGGTGCTGTGATGCGCGACGTCGGGCAACCTGCTTCGCTTCGGCGTGCGCTGCGCGGGGTGCCGGAGCATGTCCGCTTCCTCTTGGGCCACGCGGCGATCGGCATCCTCGTCGGCTGGCTGTTCGTCGCCGCCGTGGTGGCGCTCGACATCGCCGGGCTCAGGGGGCTGATCCTGCGCGGGTCTGACGGTGCGCTCGCGCTTGCCCTGCTCACCTTCGGCGTCTCCGTAACGTTTGGCAGCGCGGCGATGGGCGCCGCTGTGATGGGCCTCGGCGCCTCGCCTCGACCGCCGCGCCGACCGGCACGGCTCGCCACTCTCGCTCTGCGGGCGCCCCCACGCACGCCCTGACGCACCGCCCTCGCGTGCCGGTCAGACCGCGACTCGCGCCTCTCCGCCTTCCACCACGATACGCCGGCGCGCCATCTTCGCAGCGATGACTGCGTCGTGCGTCACGATGAGTAGCGCAAGCCCGCGTTCCGCCGCCGTCTCGGCAAGCAGGGCGAGCGTCTCCTGCTGGGTGATCGGGTCGAGCCGGCTCGTCGCTTCGTCAGCGAACAGGAACAGAGGCTCGAGCAGGAGCGCTCGGGCAAGCGCGAAGCGCTGCAGTTCGCCGCCCGAGATCGCATCCGCCGCGCGGCCGAGCAGAGCCGGCTCAAGCCTCAGCCGGGCGAGCAGAGCCTCGAGCCGCGCCCGCGGGATCCCATGCAGTCGCAAGAGATCGTCCATCAGGCGCCCGAGCGGCACGTGCCGGGCGAAGGCGGCGGGCGGGTCCTGCCAGAGCTTCTGGTAGCGAGTCCTCGCCCCACCCGCCTCGCGGATGACCGTTCCTAAGTCAGGCCTCACCAGCCCGACGAGGATGTTCCCGAGCGTGGTCTTCCCAGCCCCGGAGGGCCCGGTCACGGCCACCGTCTCCCCGGCGGCAAGCGCGAAGGAAAGCCCGGAGAAGAGAGGCCGCGCGCCGTAGCGCTTGGCGATCGACCGGGCGGCGACAACGGTGCGGCCAAGCGGAGGGTGCCTCGCTTCCGGCCAGGCAGAGGGCTCTGCGGCGAGAAGCTGGCGCGCATAGGGGTGGGCAGGCGCGGTGAGCACATGCTCTGCCTGCCCCGCCTCCACGACTCGGCCCTGGCGCAGGATCACCGCCCTGCCGCCGAGCGCGCGCGCGAGCGTCACGTCGTGGGTGATAGCAAGCAGCATGCCCCCCGAGTCGGCGTGTCGGCGAAGGAGAGCGGCGATCCCGTCCCGAAGAGTCGAATCGAGCCCCTTGGTTGGCTCATCGGCGATCAGGAGCGGCGCCTCGCCTGCCGCGGTGGCGGCGAAGGCGAGGCGCTGCGCCATGCCGCCGGAGAGCTGGAAGGGGAAGGCACGCGCGGCAGCGGCAAGACCGACAGCGGCGAGGCTCGCGGCGGTGCGCGCCTCCGCCTCTGCCACGCCGAGGCGTCGGACGTGGCGGAACACCTCCCAGACCTGTCCTCTCGCGCGCATCGTCGGGTCCAGCGCAAGCCAAGGCTCCTGTGGCAGGAGCGCAAGCCGCCGGCCCCAAAGCCCCCGCCGGTCGGCACCGCCCGCAGCGAGCAGCTCCCGCCCATCAAGCCTGATGCTTCCCGTGGCGACGAGATCGGCAGAGAGCGTTCCCATGATCGCACCGGCGATCAGGGTCTTGCCCGAGCCGGTCTCGCCGAGCAGCGTCAGAGGCACGCCCGGGGCCAGGCGGAACGAGACGCCGTCGACCGGGCGCGTGCCGTCGCGCGCGCGCACGACGAGATCAACAACCGCGAGCCCTCTCGTCACCGCGGCGACTCCCCCGCCCCTTGCGCCGATTCCGAGGCGATGAGCTGCAAGCCAAACACGGTTGCGAACACCATCAGCGCAGGCCATGCAAGCGCCCAGGGGGCCTCGTGGTAATGGGGCAGGAGCTCGGTCAGCATCAGCCCCCACTCAGCCATTGGCGGGCGCAGCCCGATTCCCACGAAGCCGAGCGCGCCGATCGCCATCACCGCGCCACCGACCCCGAATGCGGCGAGGGTGGCAAGCGGCGGCGCAAGAGCCGGCACGACATGCCGCCTGAGGATGTAGAGCGGGCCGAAGCCGAGCAGCCGCGAGGCCTCCACCTCGGGTGCAGCGAGCAGCACCCGGGCCGTGGCGCGGGTGAGGCGGAAATACTCGACCCAGAGGGCGGCCGAGAGGCCGAGCCAGAGGGGCCAGATCCTTCCAGGGGCGAGGCCTGCGACGAGCAGCACGATGAGGAGACCCGGCAGCGCCATGGTCATGTCGGCGGCGGTCGCAAGCACGCGGTCGGTCAGGCCACCGCGCCACGCCGCCGCCAACCCGAGCGCGACGCCTGGCAGAACGGCGCAGGCGACGGAGAGCACGGCGAGGCCGAGCGAGAGACGCCCCGCATGCGCAAGCCGCGCGAGCAGGTCGCGCCCAAGATGGTCGGTGCCGAGCGGGTGCGCAGCGCTCGGCGGCGAGAGATAGGCTGAAAGGTCCTGTGCTGCCGGGTCGGCCGGGATGACGACCGGGCCGATCGCGGAGAAGAGCGAGACCGCGAGCACGAGAGCGAACCCGAAGGCCCGGCTCATCGCGGCCTCGCGCGCGGGTCGAGAGCGAGGCAGGCGAAATCCACGAGCGCGTTGAGGCTTACGAAGATGAGCCCGAGCACGAGCGCCGTTCCCTGCACCATCGGCACGTCGCGCGCGATCACAGCATGGACGAGCGCATGCCCGATCCCGGGCCAGGCGAACAGGCTCTCGACCACGACGACGCCCTCAACGAGAGCGGCGAGCTGCACCCCGAGCCAGGCGACGACCGGCACGGCCGCGTTGCGAAGCCCGTGGCGGATCAGGGCTGCCCCCTCGCCGAGGCCCTTGGTGCGCGCGAAAGCGAATTGGGGCGAGGCCCTGACGGCTGCCATCGCGTCGCGCGCCACCCTGCTCGAGACCGCAGCGAGTCCAAGCGCGAGAGTCGCAGCCGGCAGGACGAGGTTCTCCGCCTCGCCATGGCCTGCCGCTGGCAGGGCGCCAAGGCGCACCGAGACGACGACGATCAGCACGATGCCGATGACGAAGCTCGGCACGGCCCGCAGCGCGGCAGAGACCGCAAGCCCGATCCGGTCAGCAAGCCCGCCCGGACGCAAGCCCATCGCGAAGCCGAGCGGCGGCCCGATCAACACAGACAGCAGGAGCGCGGCGAGGGCAAGGGTGAGAGTGGCGCCGAGCTGGTGCGCGATCTCGGAGGCGACCGTCTCGCCGGTGACCAGGGAGCGGCCGAGATCGCCGCGCGCAAGCCGCCAAAGCCAGTCGAGGAACTGCGCGAGCACTGGCCGATCGAGCCCGACCTCCGCCCGCACAGCCTCAGCCGCAGCCGCGGAGACGAGGTCATAGCCGTAGCGGCCTGCAGCGATCCTGAGCGCCATGTCGCCAGGCAAAAGGCGCACCAGGAGGAAGGAGAGCGCCCCGACGGCGAAGGCGACGCAGGCCGCCTGCAGCGCCCGGCGCCCAAGCGCTGCGGCTACGCCGCGCAGCACTACTCCGCCCAGCGCATCGCCGAGATGCGATAGCTGAGCTCGAGCGGATCGAGGCTCACCCCGGCAAGACGCTTCGAAGCTGCAAGCGTATGCTCGTACCAGGCGATCGGGAGAACCGGCAGCTCCGCCTGCAGTATGGCAGCGATCTCACCGCGCAGCCGGGCCCTTTCCTCAGGGTCGGTCGCTGCGGAGAGACGATCGAGGGCGCGCGCCATCTCGGGGCTTGACCAGCCCATCGCGCCCCAGTCGCCCCCGCCGGGGCCGAAATCGGCAAGCATCGTGCCGATCGGGTCCGGAACGAGGGAGAAGTTTCGGGCGAACAGCGCCATCTGCAGCGTGCCGTCGCGGTGGCCGGCAGGGATCTCGCTGCTGTTGCCGATCGCGACAGAGACGGCGATTCCGACCTGGCGGAGCTGGTCCTGCAGCGCTGCTGCGATGGGCGGAAGCTCAGGCCGCTCAGGGAAGCTGCGCAAGCTCAGGCGGAAGGGAACACCGTTGCGCACCCGCACCCCGTCAGACCCAGGCTCCCAGCCGAGGGCGGTGAGGGAGGCGCGCGCGGCTGCAGGGTCGTGCGCGAGCGGCGCGAGAGCCGGCACGTGCCATTCCGCGAGGGTGGGCGGGAAGAGCTGCGTCGCCGCTGCCTCAGGGTTGCGCAGAATGGCCCGGGCGATGCCTGCACGGTCGATCGCATCCGAGATCGCCCGGCGAACGCGCGTGTCGGCAAGAAGCGGGTCACCGGCATTGAGCTTGACCACAATGGTGCGCGGGATCGGCACGGACAGGACAGTGATCCGAGGATTGCGTCGCAGGCGCTCGAGGCTTGCCGGGTCAAGCGTGAAGACAAGGTCAGCCTGGCCGCTCTCGGCGAGCGCGGCGCGCGTCTCTCCCCTGCCTGCGGCGAGCAGGGAGGCGCGCACGATCGCGGGAGGCGTGCCTGCCCAGGTTTCCGCCCGCGCGACCTCAAGCCGCTGCGGCAGCTCGATCGCTGCGATCCGATAAGGGCCTGAGCCGATCACCGCGCGCACACGCCCCTCTGCGTCGAGCGACGCGGGCGCGAGGATCTGCGTCGAGGAATGCGCGAGGAAGGCGGGAAGGGCTACGAATGGTCGGCTAAGCCGGATCTCGACAGCGCCGGGGGAGGCCGAAAGCGCGGCGATCGGAGCGTTGCCGAGAACGCCGGGGTTGGCGCGGGCGCGCTCGAGCGCTCCGACCACAGCCTCGGCCGTCACCGCCGTTCCGTCGTGGAACCGCGCGCCCTCGCGCAACACGAAGCGCCAGACGAGCCCGTCGCCGGAGACCTGCCATGAGGCGGCAAGGCCAGGCTTCGGCAAGCCGCCATCGTCCGCACCCGTGAGCGTCTCCGCCACCTCCATTCGGGTGAACACATAGCCCGCGCGCGAGGGGTCAAGGCTTGTGATCTCCCACGGCGAGACGACGCGCAACACGCGTTCCTGCGCCGCCGCAAGGCAGGGCAGGGCGAGGAGGAGGCAGGCAAGCGAGGCGGCAAGGACTCTGTGCATGCTGGGCTCCAGCTGCGACACGCACACGAATAATATATTGCGCAAAACGGCAAGACGACGTGTCCTAGGGCGACGTGGTCGTCGCACCGACGACGCTGTCGTGATGATCGCGCGTGCCCAGGCCGGTGGAAGTCGCCGTCCGCACCGCGCAGGGCGAGAAGCGCGCCCTGCTCCTCGACCAGGCAGTTCGGGACGGGGTGGCAGTGCGGGGAGGCGTAGCCCGGCCGAGGCCGACCGCGCCCGCGGCTATTGAGTGGAGAGCGCCTGGGCCAGGACCCGCGCAGGGCTGACCGCTTCGCGCGCGGCGAGATCGCCGATCTGGTGGCGGCAGGAAGTCCCGTTCGCGACAACGGCTGTCCCCGCCGGGGCCTTGCGTATGGCGGGGAGCAGGGCGAGTTCCGCCATCGCGCGCGAGACCTCGGCGGTCTCTGCCTGGTAGCCGAAACTGCCCGCCATGCCGCAGCAGGAGCTCTCGATCATCGAGGCAGAGAGCCCGGGCACAAGCCCGAGTGCGGCGAGCACGTCGCCGGCTGTGCCATGCGCCTTGCTGTGGCAATGCGCGTGCACAAGCACCGCCCCTTCGCGCGGGCGGAAAGCGCCGCCGAAGCGTCCGGCGTTGCGCGCAACGAAGCTCTCGAAGGGCAGCGCCGCGGCGGCCACCTCGCGCGCCTCCTCGCCGAGGCCGAGCGCGAGCCACTCGTCCTGCAGCGTCAGGATGCAGGAGGGCTCGAGCCCGATCACACGAAGCCCAGCGCGGACCCGCGGCAGGAGCGCCGCAAGCGTGCGCCGCGCCTCCTTGCGCGCGCGGTCGATGAGCCCGGCTGCGAGGAAGGTGCGGCCGCAGCAGAGCGGCCTGCCTTTGCCGCGTGCCGTCTCTGGCGCAAAGCCTCCCGCGCGCAGGACCCGGACGGCGTCGCGCAGATTCCAGGGCTCGAACCAGCGGTTGAAGGTGTCGGCGAACAGGAGCACAGGCTCGCCCGTGCCGCCCTGCGCCTCGGCATCGCGGAAGGGCGCTGACGACCAGTGCGGAAGCGGCCGGGCGGCCGCGAAGCCCACGTGCCGCTCGATCGCGCGCGCGAGCCAGGGCGTGCGGTTGCGAAGCGCGACGGCGGCGCGCGCGCCGATCGCGAAAGGCGCGTAGAGCGGCAGGAAGGCGACGAGCCGGTCGCGGAGGCCGAGCCCGCGCGCTGCGACGCGGGCGGCGAGCACCTCCGTCTTCATCCGCGCCATGTCCACGCCGGTTGGGCATTCCCGCCGGCAGGCCTTGCAGCCGACGCAGAGCGCCATCGTCTCGGCCATCGCATCCGAGGCGAAGGCGTCCGGGCCAAGCTGGCCAGAAAGCGCAAGCCGGAGCGTGTTCGCCCGGCCGCGCGTGACGTCTCGTTCCTCGCGCGTCACCCGGTAGGAGGGGCACATCACCCCGCCGAAGAGCGCGCGGCAGGCGCCGTTGTTGTTGCACATCTCGACCGCGCCCTGGAACTGCAGCGCGGGTGTGGTGCGCGACTCCGTTCTGAAATCGGACCAATCCAGCCTCGGCACGACCGTGCTCGCCGCGTAAGCCCCGTGGTAGCGGAGCAGGGAGCGGTCATCCATCCGCGGTGGGCGGACGATTCGCCCCGGATTGAAGAGGCCTTTCGGGTCGAACCTGTCCTTCACCGCCTCGAAGGCGGCAACGATCCGGTCGCCGAACATCATCCGGTGGAATTCGGAGCGGACGATGCCGTCGCCATGCTCGCCGGAATGGCTGCCCTTGTACTCGCGCACCATCGCGAAGGCCTCCTCGGCGATCGCGCGCATGGCCTTGAGGTCCTTCTCGAGCTTGAGGTTGAGCACCGGGCGGACATGCAGGCAGCCGGCCCCCGCATGCGCGTACCACGTGCCCCTGGTGCCGTGCTTCTCGAACACGGCGCTGAGCCGAGCGGTGTAGTCGGCGAGGTGTTCGAGCGGCACGGCTGCGTCCTCGACGAAGGAGACTGGCTTTCGCTCGTCCTTCATGCTCATCATGATGTTGAGGCCGGCGGTGCGTAGTTCGGTGATCGCCGACTGCAGCCGCGCCTCCGCCACCTCGACGACGCCGCCGAAGCGCGCGCCGTTCCCTTCCCAGGAGAGTCCGAGGTCGCGAAACAGGTCGGCGAGCGCGGCGACGCGACGCGCGTTCTCGGCATCCTCCTCCTCCGCGAACTCGACGAGCAGGATCGCCTCCGGCTCCCCGCGCACGAAGGCCTCGAGGGTGGGGCGGAACATCGGGATGGAGGCGGCGAGTTCGAGCATCGTCCGATCGACGAGCTCGACAGCGGTCGGGCAGAGTCGGACGATGTGCTGCGCAGACGCCATCGCCTCGTGGAAACTGCCGAAATGGCAGGCGCCGAGACGCCTGCGGGCTGGCGGGAGCGGGGCGAGGGAGAGCTCGATCGCGGTCGAGAAGGCGAGCGTCCCTTCCGACCCGACCAGCAGATGCGCGAGATTCTGCGGCCGGTTCGAGGGCAGAAGCGCGTCGAGATTGTAGCCGCCGACGCGCCGCTCGACGGAGGGGAAGCGGGCGAGGATCTCGTCGGCCTCGCGTTCGCCGAGCGCGAGCAGGTCGGCCACGAGGTCGGGCGGCACCGGCCGGTCGCTCTCGGCGTCCAGCGGGCCGAAGCGTGCTGCCGTGCCGTCGGCGAGGATCGCCTCGATCGCCACCGTGTTGTCGCGCATGGTGCCATAGCGCAACGAGCGGCTGCCGCAGGAGTTGTTGCCCGCCATGCCGCCGATCGTGGCGCGGCTTGCGGTCGAGACATCGACCGGGAACCAGAGCCCGTGCGGGGCAAGGGCTCGGTTCAGCGCCTCAAGCACGAGGCCCGGCTCGACCACCGCGCGGCGACGGTCCGGATCGAGCGAGAGGATCCGCGTCATGTGGCGCGAGCAGTCGAGCACGAGGGCGTCGTTCACCGTCTGCCCGCACTGCGAGGTGCCGCCGCCGCGCGCAAGCACCGCAACCCCCTCCTCGCGGGCGATCCTGAGCGTCTCGGCGACGTCCGCCGGCCCCTCGGGGGCGACCACGCCGACCGGCATGATCTGGTAGGCGGAGGCGTCGGTTGCGTACCGGCCCCGCGTCGCCGCATCGAAGCGCACCGCGCCCTTGACTGCAGCTTTCAGCCGGCGCTCGAGCCCCGGCCGGACTGTGACGCCCATCGCGCGCCTCCCGGTTGCCGACTGGGTGAGCATATTGTATACGATCTTGGGGTGCAACCGGGGCGGGGAGGACGAGCATGGCACCGGAGGGATCGCTTGAGGGGGGTCGCGGCACGCGCAACGCGCCGGGACGCGTAGCCGGGCGGCACTTTCTGCAGATCCCCGGTCCCACCAACGTGCCGGACCGGATCCTGCGCGCCATGGACGCCCCGACGATCGACCATCGCAGCCCCGCCTTCGCACGGCTCGGCCTCGCCTGCCTCGAGGGCCTCAAGACGATCTTCAGGACCGAGGGGCACGTGTTCATCTATCCCGCCTCCGGAACGGGCGCGTGGGAGGCAGCGCTCGTCAACACGCTCTCGCCGGGCGACCGGGTGCTGATGGTCGAGACCGGGCATTTCGCGCTTCTGTGGAAGAGGCTCGCCGAGCGGCTCGGACTCGCGCCGCAGGTGATCGCAACCGACTGGCGCGTCGGCGCCGATGCGGCCGCGGGCGAGATCGAGGCGATCCTCGCCGAGGATCGCGCGCACGCGATCAAGGCCGTCTGCGTCGTGCACAACGAGACCTCCACGGGCTGCACCACCGACATCCCCGCCATACGCCGCGCCATCGACGCCGCGCACCACCCCGCTCTCTTGATGGTCGACACGATCTCCTCCCTCGCCTCGATCGACTACCGCCACGACGAGTGGGGTGTGGACGTCACCGTCGGCGGCTCGCAGAAGGGGCTGATGCTGCCGCCCGGCCTGTCCTTCAACGCGGTCTCGGCCAAGGCGATGGCTGCGAACCGCACGGCCCGCCTGCCGCGCAGCTTCTGGGCCTGGGAGGAGCATGCCGGGCCGAACGCCTCCGGCTGCTTCCCCTACACGCCCGCGACCAACCTGCTGTACGGCCTCGAGGCGGCGATCGCGATGCTGCACGAGGAGGGGCTCGCCAACGTCTTCGCGCGGCATCAGAGGCACGCCGAGGCAACCCGGCGCGCCGTGCGCGCCTGGGGTCTCGAGGTGCTCTGCCGCGAACCGCGCAATTACTCCTCCTCGCTCACCGCCGTGCTGATGCCCGATGGGCACTCGGCGGATCAGTTGCGCGCGGTCATCCGTGACGCCTTCGACATGAGCCTCGGCAACGGCCTCTCCCGCCTTGCCGACAGGGTGTTCCGCATCGGCCATCTCGGCGATTTCAACGATCTGATGCTGATCGGCACGCTGGGGGGGATCGAGATGGGGCTCGGGCTCGCCGGGGTGCCGCACCACAAGGGCGGCGTCGCCGCGGCGATGGCGTATCTCGAGTCGACCAGGCGCGCGTGACCCCGGTCGATCCGCTCCGCCGCCTGACACTCGCCGACGCAGCCGCCGAGAAGCTCCGCTCTCTGATCGGCGACGGCACGCTCGCGCCGGGCGAGCGGCTGACGGAGGCGGAGCTCTCCGCCCGGCTTGGAATCTCACGCATCCCGCTGCGCGAGGCGCTGCGCGCCCTTGCAGCCGATGGCCTCGTCACGATCGAGCCGCACAAGGGCGCGGTCGTCACCCCCGTCACGCCCGAGGAGGTGGACGAGGTGTTCCCGGTGCTTGCGGCGCTCGAGGGCTGCGCGGGCGAGCTCGCCGCAGCACGCATGACCGAGGCGGAGCTTGGGGAGATCGCCGCCCTGCACGAGTCGATGCTCGCTGCGCATCGCGCAGGGCGGCGGAAGCAGTTCCTTGCGCAGAACGAGGCGATCCATGAGCGGATCGTCGCCGCCGCCGGCAACCCAACACTTGCGTCGCTGCACCGCGCGCTCTCGCTCAGGCTGAGGCGTATCCGCTATGTCGCGCGGGTGGCGGAAGCCTCCTGGGAGCGGAGCGTCGCAGAGCACGAAGCGATCATCGAGGCGCTGCTGCGGCGCGACGGCGCGGCGCTCTGTGCGCGCTTGCGCGACCACCTCGCCTCGAAGCGCGCGGCGGTGCGCGAGGCTGTCGCGCGCGCAGGCGCGCGCGGCGCCGACACGGCCCGAGCGGGCGAGGCGCACGCAGATGCGCGCGCCGGAGGGCGCGAGCGGCTCGCCCGGCCGCGCAAGGCGTGCTAGAGCCCCGTGTCGGTGCCGAGATGGAACAGGCAGTCGCCGCGCGCGGTGCGGCCGGGCTGCCGCCGGCAGAGGACGAACCCGTCGCGCAGGAAGCGCACCGTCTCCGGCGCGCGCCAGGGCGTCTCGGGAAACCAGATCTTCGCCGCAGGCTGGCCTGCCGCCACCTCCTCGCCGAGCTCGACCAGCGGTTCGAACACGCCTGGCTCGGGCGCGTAGACGAACCACGCATCGCCGCCGACCTCGAGGATCCGCGTCGGCGCCTCCCCCGGCTGCCGGTCGCTCTCGGGCAGGATGCCCAACTCAACGAGCAGGTTGCGCACGCCCCGCTCTGCCAGCCGCAGCGCCGCCGGCGTCACCGTGCCCCCGCCGCCGAGCTCAGTGCCGATCGCGATCCTGCCCGACCGCGCCACCGTGCCGTTCAGGGTGCGGTCATCGCCCGTGCCCTGGGACGGGCTCGGCAGATAGGCGATCGGCGCGCCGAAGGCCTTGAGGTAGCGCAGCGCCGAAGCCGCGGCCGAGGCTTCCTCGGGCAGGCGGCAGAGGGCGGAGGGAACATAGACGAGCGAGGACCCGCCCGAGTGCAGGTCGACCACCAGATCCGCCATCGGCAACAGCACGGTCGAGAGGAAATGGGCGATCTGCTGCGTCACCGTGCCGTCCGGGTCGCCCGGGAAGGAGCGGTTCAGGTTGCCGCCGTCGATCGGGCTTGTCCGCCGCCCGGCCAGGCCGGCGGGCTGGTTCGCGAGCGGAAAGACGATCACACGCCCCCGGATGCGCGAGACGTCGAGCGTCTGCACCAGGCGGCAGAGCGCGACCTGGCCCTCATACTCGTCGCCGTGGTTGCCGGAAATGAGGAGCGCCGTCGGCCCCTCGCCATTCCTCAGCACAACGATCGGGATCGGGATGAACCCATAGGCGCTCTCGTGCACGGAGTGGAACAGCCGGACGAAGCCACGGTGCGCTCCGTCCCGGTCGAACGGCACCTCGGACGCGAGGCGGGTCGGGCGCGGATCGGTCACGCCGGGGATCCTCACGGCCAGGCGAGAGGATGGCTGGCGACCGGGATCCCCCCGGCCGCGGCGCAACCGATCCCGGCACGAAGCCTCTCGCCGCAGCGGTGACGGACCACAAGACGCGCAACCGTCGCTCGGGCTTCGCCCAGCCCAGCCTGCGCCAGGTCGAGGGGGCGCCTGACGGAGGCTGAGTCGTCGGTCGGGCCCTCTCTCTCGACCCGGGCGCGCAGACGCTCGAAGGTCCGCTCCTTCGGGCCCGGGCCCAGGCCAGTCGACAGACCACAGGTGCGTGACGCGCGTGTCACGGGCCGCTCCGCCGGGCCCGGGCCGGCCCGAAGCGGCTCAGTCATGGCGCAAACGCCTGGTTCATCAAAGCCTGCGACCCTCATGCGGCAAGGCCTGAGGATGGTGCTTGGTGAGGCACCGCTTGTCCATGCGCCATGACATCGGCTAGGGTTCTCATGCTGCGCTGCAGCAGCGCCGCGCGCGGCGCGAGGGGAAAGGCTCGGTCAGGATGAACACTGTGGTCGGCAACGGCTTCATCTGCTTCGAGGATCTGTCGGAGGGGATGAGCGCGTCCTTCTCCCGCACCGTGACGGAGAGCGACATCGTCCTCTTCGCCGGCGTCTCGGGCGACATGAATCCTGTGCATCTCGACGCGGAATACGCGCAGAAGACGGCGTTCAAGGGCAGGATCGCCCACGGCATGCTTTCGGCCGCCTTCATCTCCACCGTGCTCGGCACCAAGCTGCCCGGCCCGGGCACGATCTATCTCGCGCAGTCCTTGCAGTTCCGCGCGCCTGTGAGGATCGGCGACACCGTCACCGCGACCTGCACGGTGCTCGCGCTCGATGCCGAGAAGAAACGGGCCACGCTGCGCACTGTCTGCACGGTCGGCGGCAAGCCGGTGGTCGAGGGCGAGGCCCTCGTTTTGGTGCCTTCGCGCTCAGCCGGCGAAGCCTGCGCGTCGGAGGGGAAAGCCGCAGCCGCAGCCTGACCGGCCCGTTGACCCCTGCGGGCGGCGGCCCTAACCGTCGCCGCCGATGCGCGTCGTCTCCGACCTCTCGGCAATCCCTCCCCAAGCGCGCGGGGCGTCGATCGCGCTTGGCAATTTCGACGGGGTGCATCGCGGCCATGCCGTGGTGATCGGCGCTGCCGCGGAGGCGGCGCGTCGGCTCGGCGCTCCGCTCGCGGCGCTCACCTTCGAGCCGCACCCGCGCGAGCTCTTCCGCCCCGACGACCCGCCCTTCCGCCTCACCCTCGCCGAGGCCAAGCGCGATGCGCTCGCCGCCTTGGGCGTCGAGGTGCTCGTCTCCGTGCCGTTCGACCATGGCTTCAGCCGGATCGAGGCGGAGGATTTCGTGCGCGACATCCTCGCTCGCCGGCTCGCGGCGCGGCATGTCGCCTGCGGGCCGAACTTCCATTTCGGGCACCGACGCCGCGGCACGCCCTCCCTGCTCGCCTCCCTCGGCGGAGAGCTCGGCTTCGGCGTCACGGTGGTCGAGAAGGCCACGGGCGAAGGCGGACTGCCGCTCTCCTCGACCGCGGTCCGCGAGGCGCTGGCGGCGGGCGATGTCGCCCGCGCCAATGCCATCCTCGGCAGGCCCTGGGAGATACGCGGGGTGGTCGAGCGCGGCGCGGCGCTCGGCCGCAGCCTCGGCTTCCCGACGGCGAATGTGAGGCTCGGCCGCCACCTCGCCCCGCGCTTCGGCGTCTATGCCGTGCGCGCAGGCATCGAGGACGGGGCGGGCGGCGTTGCCTGGTTCGACGGCGCGGCGAGCCTCGGCCTCAGGCCAACCGTGAATCCGCTGCCCGAGCCGCTGCTCGAGGTGTTCCTGTTCGGCTTCTCGGGCGATCTCTATGGCAAGCGGCTCAGAGTCGCCTTCGTCGCCTTCCTGCGCGAGGAGGCTCGGTTCGAGAGCCTCGAGGCGCTGGCCGAGCAGATGCGCGCCGATTGCGAGGCCGCCCGCGCTGCCCTCGCACCGGCCTGAGCGGCGGGAGGGGGCTTCGGTGACGCAGGCGACATCCTGGGCTCTGCTGATCGTCGCCGGGCTGCTCGAGATCGCCTGGGCAGTCGGGCTCAAGCTCTCGCACGGCCTATCCCTCGCCCGCCCCGTGGCGACCGGGCTTACGGTCTCTGCCATGGCTGCCTCCGTCATCCTGCTCGGCCTCGCTGCGCGGCATCTGCCGATCGGCACGGCCTATGCGGTCTGGGTCGGCATCGGCGCCGCGGGGACGGCGATCGCCGGCATGGCGCTGTTCGACGAGCCTGCGACCGCGGCACGGATCGGCGCGATCGCCACCATCGTCGCGGGCGTGGCGGCGCTGAAGCTCGTCTCCTGAACCGGCGCAGTTCAACCGGCGCATTTGACCGGATGAGGCCGCTTCGGTATCGATCACCCATGGCGCGGCGCGGCACCTTGCGAATTACCCGCCCGGCGTCCTGACGGGCGCCGGGACGATCGCGACCTGAGACCGACCGCGCGCAGACGCCGCGCCTGACCGGAACCGCTCCCATGACCGACGCGCCAAAGCGCGACTATCGCGACACCGTGTTCCTGCCGGCAACCAGCTTCCCGATGCGTGGGGAGCTGCCCAAACGCGAACCCGCCCTGCTCGAACGCTGGGAGAGGATCGGGCTTTGGGCGAAGCTTCGCAGCGCAGCCTCTGGCCGGCCGAAATTCATCCTGCATGACGGGCCGCCCTACGCCAACGGCAACATCCACATCGGCCATGCGCTGAACAAGGTGCTCAAGGACGTGATCAACCGCGCCAAGCAGATGGCCGGCTACGACGCCAATTTCGTGCCGGGCTGGGACTGCCACGGCCTGCCGATCGAGTGGAAGATCGAGGAGCAGTATCGCGCCGCGGGACGCGACAAGGACTCGGTAGACCCGGTGGCCTTCCGCGCCGAGTGCCGCGCCTATGCCGCACATTGGATGGACGTGCAGCGGCAGGAGTTCGTACGCCTCGGCGTCGCGGGCGACTGGGCAAACCCCTACGCGACGATGGATTTCCGAGCCGAGGCAGCGATCTTCCGCGAGATCGGCAGGTTCCTGATGAACGGCGGCCTCTATCGGGGTGCGAAGCCAGTGTTGTGGAGCCCGGTGGAGAAGACCGCTCTCGCCGACGCAGAGGTCGAGTACCACGACCATCGCTCGACCACGATCTGGGTGCGGTTCCCGATCGTGACCGCGCCCGCCCCCGACCTCGCGGGCGCGGCGATCGTGATCTGGACCACCACGCCCTGGACCATCCCGGGCAACCGCGCCGTCGCCTTCGGCCGGGACATCGACTACGCGCTCGTCGCCGTCGAGGGCGTGGCGGAGGGCTCCCGCGCCAGGGTGGGGGAGCACATTCTGGTCGCTCTGCACCTTTTGCCCGATCTCGCCCGAGAGGCGGGGATCACCCAGCACGTGGTGCGGCGTGTGCTGAAGGGGGTAGCGCTCGCCGGCACCGTCTGCGCCCATCCACTGAAGGCGAAAGGCTATGATTTCAACGTGCCCGTGCTGCCTGGCGACTTCGTCACCACGGAGGCGGGCACGGGCTTCGTCCACATCGCCCCAGGCCATGGCGAGGATGACTGGCTGCTCGGCCAGGCGAACGGCCTCCCCACCCCCGACACGGTCGGGCCTGACGGCACGTTCCTGCCGCATGTGCCTCTGTTCGCCGGAATCCACGTCTACAAGGCGGCCGACCCGGTCTGCGACGCGCTCACTCAAGCCGGCGCCCTGCTCGCGCGCGGGGTGCTCGTGCATGCCTACCCGCATTCCTGGCGGTCGAAGGCGCCGCTGATCTTCCGCAACACGCCGCAATGGTTCATCGCCATGGACGGGCCGCAGGGGGTGCGCGCCCGGGCGCTCGCGGCGATCGAGGAGACCCGCTTCGTCCCCCCCCAGGGCAAGAACCGCCTGCGCGCGATGATCGCCCAGCGGCCTGACTGGTGCGTCTCACGCCAGCGCGCCTGGGGCGTGCCGATCGCGCTCTTCGTCGACCGCCGTACGGGCGAGCCCTTGCGCGACCAGGCGGTGATCGACCGGATCGCCGAGGCCTTCGAGCGCGAGGGCGCGGATTCGTGGTGGACCACCCCGCCCGCCGTGTTCCTCGGCGAGGGCCGCGACCCGAACGACTACGAGCAGATACGGGACATTGTCGAGGTCTGGTTCGAGAGCGGCTCGACGCATGCCTTCACTCTCGAGGGCAACCCCGCCCTTGCCTGGCCTGCCGATCTGTATCTCGAAGGCTCCGACCAGCACCGTGGCTGGTTCCAATCCTCACTGCTCGAAAGCTGCGGCACGCGCGGGCGGGCCCCGTACAAGGCGGTGCTGACGCACGGCTTCACCCTCGACGAGCAGGGTCGGAAGATGTCGAAGTCGCTCGGCAACACCACCGCGCCGCAGGAGGTGATCGCGAAGTACGGCGCCGACATACTCAGACTATGGGTCATGGCCTCCGACTACACGGAGGACCAGAGGATCGGCCCCGAGATCCTCAAGCAGCAGGCAGAGCTCTACCGACGCATACGCAACACGCTGCGCTGGCTGCTCGGCTCCCTCGACGGGTTCACGGAGGCGGAGCGGGTCGCAGAAGCCGAGATGCCGGAGCTTGAGCGCTGGGTGCTGCACCGTCTCGCAGAGCTCGACGCGCGCGTGCGCGAGGCTGCGGAGACCTATGCCTGGACCGGCGTGTTCGCAGAGCTGCACCAGTTTTGCGCGTCCGACCTCTCGGCCTTCTACTTCGACGTGCGCAAGGACGTGATCTACTGCGACCGGCCCGACAGTCTGCGCAGGCGCGCCGCGCGCACCGTGCTCGACCATCTGTTCTCCTGCCTGACCGCCTGGCTTGCCCCGGTCCTCGTCTTCACCGCCGAGGAGGCGTGGCTTGCGCGCTTTCCTTCCGAGGACGGCTCGGTGCATCTGCGGCTGTTCCCAGAGGTGCCGGCTGCGTGGCGCGACGAGGCTCTCGCTGCGAAATGGACGCGGATCCGCGAGATACGCCGCGCCGTGACGGGCGCTCTCGAGAAGGAGCGTGCCGAGGGGAGGATCGGGTCAAGCCTGCAGGCAGCGCCGGTTCTCCATCTTGGGGCAGAGGACTCGGGGCTGCTTCCGGCGGAGGCCTGGGCGGAGGTGGCGATCACCTCAGCCTTCTCGGTCTCGACGGAAACAGCCCCGCCTGACGCCTTCCGCCTGGACGGGCTCAGCGGCGTCGCCGTGGTGCCTGCGCGCGCGCCGGGAAGCAAATGCGACCGCTGCTGGAAGGTGCTGCCCGAGGTTGGCACGCACGCGGACCATCCCGGCCTCTGCGACCGCTGCGTCGATGCCGTGCGCTCCGGCCTCGTCGCCCGGCGCGAGGCGGCGTGAGCCGGGCCGGGGGCGCCGCGAGCCTGCGCCTCGGCCTCGCCGTCGCCGCGGCCCTGCTCGCCGTCGACCAGGCGACAAAGTGGTGGATTCTCGAGGTTGTGCGCCTGCCGGAGGTGGGGCGGGTGCATGTCCTGCCCTTCCTGAATCTCACGATGGTCTGGAACCGGGGTGTGACCTTCGGCCTGCTCCAGGGTGAGGCGCCCTGGCACGCATACGCGCTCGCAGCGATCGCCTCCGCTGTCGCCGTGCTCCTGCTGCTGTGGCTCGGGCGTGCGGAGAACCGGCTCGTCTCCTGCGGCCTCGGGCTTGTGCTTGGCGGTGCCGTGGGCAATGTCATCGACCGGCTTCGCTTCGGTGCCGTCGTCGACTTCATCGACGTGCACGCCTTTGGCTGGCACTGGTATGTGTTCAACGTCGCCGACAGCGCGATCGTGACCGGGGTCGGCCTCCTTTGCGCTGATGCCTTGCTCCGGCCAAGGTCGGGGGATAACGAGAGACGATGACTCACGCTGCACCGAAACGGGCGACGCGGAGAGCGCGGTCTGCCCTGCTTTCCGCAGCCCTGCTGCTCGGGGCCTGCGGCGGCGACATCTCGCGGACCTTCGGGCTGACGCGCGACCCGCCTGATGAGTTTCAGGTCACCACGCGGGCGCCGCTGACCGTACCGCCCGACTTCAACCTTCGCCCGCCGCAGCCAGGCCAGCCGCGGCCGCAGGAAAGGTCGACGCGAGAGCAGGCGGCGGCTGTGCTCGCCGGGCGCCCCGGAATCGCCGTCGGCTCGGCCCTGCCGAACAGCCCCGTCTCGCCTGGCGAGTCGGCGCTGCTCGCAGCGGCAGGGCCAGCGCCGCCGCCCGATCTGCGCAGCCGGATCGACGAAGAGACCTCGCTGATCGACAGCGGCAGCCGAAGCCTCACCGAGCGTATCCTGTTCTGGCAGAGGCCGCCGCCTCCGGGGGTGGTGGTCGACCCGGTGCGGGAGCAGCAGCGTCTGCGCGAGAACGCGGCGCTAGGCCGCTCCCAGGCGGTCGGAGACACGCCGATCATCCAGCGCCGCCAGCGCGGCATCTTCGAGGGACTGTTCTAGGCCAGATCGCACAAGGCTCAAGGAAAGCCCTGTGCGCAAGAACCCGCAAAGAGCAGGTCTCGCATGGGATTTCCAGAGCCGGTTTCCACCCTGTGGAAACCGCTCAAGCGAGGCTCCCTGCCCTGGACAAGGCCCAGATGCGGGCCGAGATTAAGGAAGGCGTAACGCTTGCCGTTATGGCGGCGCTCTGGAGGTACCGATGAGCAGCGACAAGACACCTGCCCCGGAGCGGGCGGAGGGCCTCGGCAGGCGCCCGCTCCTGCTCGGCGGGCTTGCCGGGGCGGCCGCCGCCGCCCTGCCGCAGGGTCTTGCCGCCAAGGCCGCGCCGCCGTCCGCCGCGGCCAATGAGCGCGTGTTCGGCGCCGAGACCTTCACCCTCGCCAACGGCATGCAGGGGGTGGTGATCCCGATGCGCCGGGCGCCGGTGGTGGCGCACATGGTCTGGTACCGCGTCGGCGCTGCGGATGAGGCGCAAGGGCACTCCGGCCTCGCCCATTTCCTCGAGCACCTGATGTTCAAGGGCACGCCCGAGGTGCCGGCTGGGCAGTTCAGCCGCCGTGTGGCCCGCGAGGGAGGCCGCGACAACGCCTTCACCGGCCACGACTACACCGCCTATTACCAGCAGGTCGCGGCCGACCGGCTCGGCCTCGTGATGCGCATGGAGGCGGACCGGATGGTCAACCTCCTGCTCGACGAGAAGGACATCGCGCCCGAGCGCCTCGTGGTGATCGAGGAGCGACGGCAGGTGGTGGAGAACAACCCACGCTCGCGGTTTCGCGAGCGGCTCGCCTCCCTCTTCTACGTCAACAGCCCCTACGGCAGGCCGGTCATCGGCTGGGAGGACGAGATACGCGCCATCGACCGCGAGTCCCTGCTCGCCTTCTACCGGCGCTTCTACCTGCCCGCGAACGCCATCCTGGTGGTCCAGGGCGACACCGACATAGAGACCGTCTGGCGGCTCGCCGAGCAGACCTACGGCCGCCTGCCTTCGGCCCCGGCTCCGCTGCGCGCCCGCCCGCAGGAGCCGCCCGCGCTCGGGCTGAAGCGCCTCATCCTGCGGGATTCGCGCGTCCGCGAAGCCTCGCTCAACCGGCTCTATCCTGCCCCCTCCGCCCGGGCCGGACAGGACGTTGCGGATGCGCTCGACGTCGCAGCCCATC
>Ga0308417_1000801_pt1 | contig 22018 bp, 21 predicted proteins | sample HotsprSampleOS65_FD_203528 | JGI IMG/M metagenome (GOLD analysis project Ga0308417, IMG submission 203528) | Hot spring phototrophic mat microbial communities from Octopus Spring, Yellowstone National Park, Wyoming, United States - 20090730_OS65 ... | reverse complement strand
AGGTCGAATAGAACGCCCCGTGGCAGAGTGCCTTATAAACGTTCGAGGTCGACAGAGACTTCATCCACAGATAGATCCGGTTTCTCCCGATTTCGGAGGGTTGATGCGCGTCATCGGTGGAGAAACCCCAGACGGGGCGTGATGGCATGAGCAAGGTCAAGACGGCATCCCATGTGGCCCGATCACCGGGATAACGGTCACCTTGATTGTGTATTTCCTGTCCCAGGCAGTGGGGATAGGCACGGTAGTGGGCTGCGTACCACTCGGGGTGGAAAGAGTAACGACCTGGATGGGCGAAAAACGCGATTCCTCCGACGGCACCCACTTCGGCGAGGAGGGTTGTTTCAACGGCGGAGGTGCTGGTATAAGAACTGAACAGGCTGACGATATGATGCCCGAAGGAAAGCTCATTGCCTGCGATGGCCACCATGTTTATTTCGTCGGGGTCACGATCGTAGGCGGTCCAGGGAAAAGAAACGCCATTGTGATCGGTCAGAGCCAGCACGTCATAGTTGAGGGCTTTGTAGGCGTCGATAACAGCAGCAGGGGCGAGAAGGCCATCGCTATTGGTAGTGTGGGTATGGACGTTCGCTTTGTACGGCCGATCGGTGGCCCAATCTATCCCTGCGTAGGGATTGATGATCTGATAGACCGGGCCCTCTCCGAAAGCCCGCTTTCGTAGCAGGGGACACTCGCCTCGAACGCCGGCCTCCACAATCGCCGCATTCCAAATATTCATTTCAGCGACACGGTAAAAGGCCTCGATCCCATACCCCCCTCTTTCCCCTGTCCGGCCCCCTGTGCCTCCGAGGGCGTTAGGGAGGAACACCTTCCATGCCATCGCAGGCGCGTGGTTGCCTGTCGAAACGCAAACGCGCTCTGATTCCGTCGCGTCAAAAAGGGTGACACTGTAGGATAAAGATGGCCTTCCCTGGGGCATTCTCTGGAGGATCTCTGCTTCCAAAGGAAGGCTGACGGCCAGCACTCCCGCCATCACATAGGCCAACAGCATAGCCGCCTGTCGAAAAACGGTTTCGTTTCGGTTCACTATCCGTTCCTCCTCCTTGTTCATTCCGCCTCAAAAATAGGGGAACAAAATAATGAAGCGGTGAGGTGCGCATTAAGTTTTTTTGTCGCAAGTGGCGTCCGTCCTTCTGTCGGTGACGACCATCATCCCTCGCCAGTTTCTTCGCGATGCCAAAATGCGTCGGCACAGACCAACATACGTTGCGAAAATGCGACACTCAACAGTACTTCTCTGGGCATGGGCCCGTTGCCTAAGTCGATGAAAGTCAAGGGGTTACGTCAAGACAACGGCCGCCGGCAACGTTGGCACGATTCCTGTTATATCAATGAGGTGAACAACGGTTGGAACGAACGGGGAAAGGACGCCATGAAAGTCGCTGTGACGGCACCAGCCGAGCGCTCACCGAGCCGGTGGATTTGCGATTTGGACGCACCAAATTCTTCGTGGTCGTGGATACGGGCACGGGCGGATCAACGGTTCACGACAACGCTCAGAACCTGAACGCGGCGCAGGGGGCTGGCATCCAGGCGGCCGAAACGGTCGCACGTCTTGGCGCTGAGGCGGTTATCGCCGGCCACGTTGGTCCAAAGGCGTTCCGAGCGTTGAAGACGGCGGGAATCAAGGTCTGTCTCTGCTTGCCCATGAGCGTGGCGGACGCGGTCACGGCATGCAAGGTCGGCAAGCTTCAGGAAGCCTCGGCGGCCAATCTCGAAGGACATTGGGCCTGAGAGGCAAAGGAATACCGAAACATCCAACGATCAACGAAAGGAGGCAGCTGTGCCACGAGGAGACGGAACAGGGCCCCTGGGAATGGGGCCGATGACGGGCCGCGCGGCGGGATTCTGCGCGGGGTATCCCGTGCCTGGGTACATGAATCCGATTCCCGGACGAGGATTCGGGATGGGGTTTGGCCGAGGTCGCGGGTTTTGGGGTCGTAGCGGAGGCCGCGGATGGCGAAACTGGTTCTATGCCACGGGGCTGCCCGGATGGCCGCGCGCCGCCATGGGGTGGCCGGCGTGGGGCATGGGCGGGAGGCCGCCCTACACGCCGACCGCGACTTCGCCGTCTCGCGAGCAGCAGCTCGAGGCACTCAAGAGTCAGGCCGAGTACGTCGAGAGCGCCCTGAGCGAACTGCGTAAGCGCATCGAGGAACTCGAGTCTGAGAAGACGAAGACGTAAGGCGAACGCTGAGGAAGTCGTGGGGGCGGCGGGCGGGGTGGATTCGACAAAGGAGGTAGGCGATGCCACGCGGAGATGGAACAGGACCGATCGGCGGGAGCGGTGGGCGCGGAATGGGAATGGGGCGAGGGCAGGGACGAGGCCGGATGGGCGGCTTGGCTATGGGGCCGGGCGGAAATTGTGTCTGCCCGTCGTGTGGAAAAACCGTGCCGCATCAGCGGGGCGTGCCCTGCTCGCAGGTGGAATGCCCGGCCTGCGGTGCATCCTTGATGCGGCGCCCGTAAAGATCGCCATCGCCAGTGGAAAAGGCGGCACGGGGAAAACGACGGTCGCCGTGAATCTGGCCTGCATGCTGGCGGATCGCGGCGAAAGGGTTCAGTACCTTGACTGCGACGTGGAAGCGCCGAACGGGCATCTCTTCCTCAAACCCAGGATCGAGGCCAGGGAACCAGTCGGCATTCCCGTGCTCGTGGTGGACGAGGAAACGTGCACGGGGTGCCGCACGTGCGCCGAGGTCTGTGCCTACCATGCCCTCGCGGTATTGAAAAAGCCCGTCGTTTTTCCGGAACTTTGCCACGGGTACGGCGGCTGCGCACTGGTCTGTCCCTCGGGTGCCATCCGTGAGGTGAACCGCCCGATCGGCGTGGTCGAAACCGGACGCTCCGAGGGGGTCGCCTTTGTTCAGGGGCGTCTAAACGTTGGCGAGCCCATGGCGCCGCCGCTGATTCGGGCCGTGAAGAAGAACGTTCTTGCCGACGGTGTGGCCATCCTGAATGCCCCTCCCGGCACCTCCTGTCCGGTCGTGGCGGTGGTGCGGGACGCCGACTATGTTCTTTTGGTCACCGAGCCCACGCCGTTCGGACTCCACGACCTGAAACTGGCCGTGGCCATGGTTCGTGGGCTTGGCCGGCGGCATGGGGTGGTGATTAACCGGGCGACGCTGGGCTATGGGCGCGTGCGCAATTTTTGCGCGGCGGAAGCGATTCCCATGGTGCTGGAAATTCCCGACGACCGGTTCGCGGCCGAGGTCTATTCCCGAGGACAGATCGCTTTTCGCCTCCTCCCCGAGTGGCACACCCTGTTGACGGTGTTATGGCAACGGATCCAGAGCGCGTCATGAAGGAAATCGTCCTCATCAGCGGCAAGGGCGGAACGGGCAAGACCAGTCTCGTCGCTTCGTTTGCGGCGTTGAGCGCAAAGGCGGTGCGGGCGGATTGCGACGTCGATGCGGCCGATCTGCCTCTGGTGCTCACCCCTACCGTCCGCTGGCGCGAGGTGTTTCGCTGCGGCCAGGAAGCGGTCATCCGGCCGAACGACTGCATCGGGTGCGGGGGTTGCCTGGCCCGCTGCCGTTTCGAGGCGGTTCGCAAAACGGAGGGGGGAGCGGGCGAGGCGAAATTCACCGTTGATGCGACCGCGTGCGAAGGGTGTGGGGTATGCGTCTGGGCGTGCCCTGTGAAGGCCATCGCGTTTCCCGAACGGCTCAGCGGGGAATGGTTCGTGTCCGAGACGCGGTATGGGCCGATGGTCCATGCCCCGCTGACGCCGGGCGGCGAAAACTCCGGCAAGCTCGTCTGCACGGTCCGGGAGGCCGCCCGAAGCCTTGCCGAGGAACGCAGGGCCGATCTTATTCTCGTGGACGGCCCGCCAGGGATCGGTTGCGCGGTGATCGCGTCGGTGAGCGGCGCCTCCCAGATCGTGGTTGTCACCGAGCCGACGCTGTCGGGCGCGCACGATATGGAACGGGTTCTCGAACTGGCGCGCCACTTCGCTATTCCGTCTGCGGTGTGCGTGAACAAGTGGGATCTGAACCCGGAGATGACGGCGCAGATCGAAGATCGGGCCCGCCAAGCCGATCCGGCCGTGACGCGGGCCCAGATCCAGGGCAAGACCGCGGTGGAATGGCCGGAGGCGCGGGCGGCGGACGACATTCGCGCGGTTTGGGAGCATATGACGTGAAGAGGCGTCTGAGGATCATCCTCCTTTCCGACAACACGGCCGTGGGGCGCGGCGTACGGGGCGAACATGGATTGGCCTTCTGGATCGAGATGGACGCCCGCCGTGTGCTTTTCGATACGGGCCAGTGGCTTGTCCTGGCCGACAACGCTCATGCCCTGGGTGTGGACTTGGGATCCGTGGAGGCGGTCGTTCTCAGCCATGGGCACGATGACCACACCGGCGGATGGGCCGAGGTCCTGCGGGCCGCCGCGGGATCGGTGACGGTGTACGCGCCTCCGGAGGTGCTGGCGCCCAAATTCAAGCAGGAGGAGGCGGGTATCCGCGACGTGGGCATGCCGGCCACATTCCGGGAAACGCTGATGGCCGGTCGGTTCCCCCGAGTATGGTCGCGGGCTCCGGTCAAAATCGTTCCCCGCCTCTGGACGACCGGCGAGATTCCGCGCCGGCATTCTGAGGAAGCCATCACGGAATCGTTCATCACCGAGAGGGATGGAGAGCGACGGCCGGATCCTCTGCGGGATGACCAGGCGATGTTCATCGAGACGGAGCGTGGCACCGTGGTCCTCCTGGGATGCGCGCACGCCGGCGTGGTCAACACGCTGGACCGTATTCGGTCGCTTACGTCTGGTCTGAAAGGCCGATCCATGCCGTGATCGGCGGTATGCATCTGGGAGCGGCGGCGCCCGAGCGCCTTGACTGGACGATTCGGGAATTGCGTCGGTTCACTATTGGCCGGTTGGTTCCCCTGCACTGTACTGGCCAGAACGCCCATGCGGCGCTATTGGCGGCGTTTCCCGACGCCTGCCGGAGCGGCGGGGCCAGATGTATCTTCGAGTTTTGAAAGGAGACCATCATGACGATCGCGATACCGGTGGTGGAAGGAAAACTCTGCATGCATTTCGGGCACTGCGAGCAGTTCGCCCTGATCGAGGTGGACGAGACGACGAAAAAGGTTACGAGCCGGCAGATGCGGACGCCTCCGCCCCACGCGCCCGGCGTTTTGCCGCGGTGGTTGCACGAACAGGGCGTCCGCGTCATTATCGCGGGTGGGATGGGGCACCGCGCTCAGGCACTGTTCGCCGAGAACGGCATCACGGTGGTGGTCGGTGCCCCTGCCGAGCCGCCGGAAACACTGGTCGAGCGGCATCTCGAGGGGCGGCTCGTGACTGGGCCGAATGTGTGCGATCATTGACGATGAACCGCGGCGCGCACTGGGCCCTTCGGGCTTTCCGTGGACCGCGCGGGAGGGCGCTGTGGAACGGAATGCGACCATCGCACGGCCGAACGCCCAAGCCACGGACGTGTTTATTTTCGGCTGCCCATTCATGAGCGGTGCGGCGAACAGGAGGCGGCCGACCTTGCGGTCGCCCCGGCCAAAGTCGAGACCGCCTATCTGGCCTGAAAAACTATTGACACTTCTTTCTGGCGGGTATAAAATATCACAGGGGAGGAGTGTTCCATGAGAGCGTGGCTGGTGGTCTTCCTTGGAGGAGCGGCATGCGTCTGGGCGGCAGATCGCTATGTGTGGCTTGAGGCCCCGTCGTCCTTGCCGCCCTATACCAGTTGGGCAACGGCGGCAACCAATATTCAGGACGCTATTAATGCCGCCGACCCGGGTGATACGGTCTGGGTGACCAACGGGGTCTATAGGATGGCGGCTCCGATCCTTGTCGATAAGGGAATTACGGTCCGAAGTGTAGAGGGCTGGGAGCAGACAAGCATCACGCGCTTCACGAACGTGGAGATCCGCCTGTTGATTGTCAGCAACGCCGCCGCGGTGGTTCAGGGCTTTTCTTTGACGAACGGGATGGGCCGCGCGGATGCGGATGTCACAGACGCGAACGAACACAGTTTGGGAGGTGGCGTGCGCATTCATAGCGGCACGGTGCGTGACTGTTTGATCGGCTGGAACACCTGTCGAGCCGGCGTAAGCAGCGCCGCCCCGCATGGGCCCACCAGCTACGGCGGCGGGGTGTATATGGCCGCGGGGCTTCTGGAAAACTGCCAGATTGTCAACAATATCGCCCGCGGGAGTGGAGGGAGTAGTCATGGCGTCGGTGGAGGTGTGGAAAATGTAGATGGTCAGATCGTTAGTTGTGTGGTTACCGGAAACTGGGCCTATGGAACCGGCAACGGGCAGGGGCATGGCGGTGGGGTTCGCATTACCGGAGTTGGCTCGCTCCGGGATTCGTTTGTGTTCGGGAACCTGGCCCAGGGCGCGAACAACGTGGCGCAGTCTTACGGCGGCGGTGTTTACATGACGGGGAACGGGGTGGTCAGCAACTGTGTGATTCAGAACAACCGTCTGCCCTGGTGGCAATCGCTCGGCGGTGGTGCCTATCTCACGGCGGGGAAGATGACACATTGCCTGGTGGCCAGCAATACGGTCGCGAGCGCCAACGGATACAATGTGTTGGCCACCCCTTCGGGTGGCGGGGTCTATCTCGGTGGAACCGCGGTGTTGCAAAACTCGATCGTGGTGGAAAACCGCGCCGCGCAGACCGGTCAGATCCGCCCCTATGCGACGTTGGGCGGCGGGGTCATGATCACGGGGAGCGCGCGCATGGAACATTGCACGGTCACCCGGAACTCCGGGTACCGGTTCGGGCGCGGCGATGGCGTCTACATGGACGGGGGCGAGGTGGTCAACTCGATCATCAGCCACAATTTCGGGTCCATCGCCGCGACCAACTTTCTGGTGGATCATGAAAATCTGTGGCAGGACGGCGGCGTGGTTCGATTCAGTTGCCTGCCGCGTTCGTGGCTGACCGCCCATCCCTCCAATCAGTTCAATGTGGTGACCGATCCGGGGTTCATGGATTTGGTGGCGTTCGATTTCCGTCTCGGACCCGGGTCGCCGTGTATCGACGGGGGCACGAATCTGCCGGCCATGACCACGGATTACGCCGGGGCGCCTCGTTCTCGCGATGGGAATGGGGATTCGGTGGCTGTGCCGGATATGGGGGCGCTGGAGGCGGCGCCGCGGGATGAAGGGCCGTTGCGGGCGAATATGACGGTCTGGCCGGAAGATGCCTTCGATGGGACGAACGTGATCCTGACGGCGCATGTGGCGGGATCGAACACGGCGGGGGTGATCTATGCGTGGGATTTCACGAACGACGGTGTGTTTGACGCGATGGGATCGGACAAAGGGGTGGTGACGCAGAGCTATGCCGTCTCGGGGTGGATCTACGATGTTACGCTGCAGGCCAGTAATGCCGCGATGGAAACCGTGGTCTATACGCGGCGGGGCGCGGTGCGCCTACATCCGTCGGTACTGTACGTGGATTTCGGTGGAACGGCCACGCCGCCCTATGACACGCCGGCCAAGGCGACCACCAATGTGCAGGCGGCCGTCAACGCGGCCGAGCGCGGAAGCGAGATTCGACTGGGGGTGGGCGCGTTCGGGGTAGTGGGAGAACCGGTGATCGTGCGGCGCGGTCTTACGATCCGTGGCGCCGGCGCGGAACGGTCGGCTGTCGAACGGCGGGGAACCGCCCTGACCCGGCTGTTTGTCGTGATGCATCCGAATGCGGTTCTTCAGGATTTGACCTTGCGGAATGGCTACTGGCAGAGTGGGGGGATGGCCTATGGCGGAGCGGTCTGGATGAGAGGAGGACTCCTTGAGCGGTGTCTCATCACCAACAACGTCGCCTGGGGGCTTCCCAATCAGACGGGGTGGGGTGGCGGGGTGTACTTGGAAGGCGGCGTGGTGCGAAACTGCGTGTTGGCTAACAACAAAGCGCTGGCGAGCAATAATTCAACTGCCGGAGGCGGCGGGATATATATGACGACAGGGGTGGTCGAACACTGCACCGTGATCAGCAATCATACGGAGCGAACCGATGGCCAGGGCGCCAGCGATGGCGTCCGAGGGGGTGGCATCTACATGACCGGGGGAGGAGTGACCAATACGATCGTCTATTTCAACTCGATCCGTGTTCAAACGCCCTATCAGGTGGATTTGGCCTCTTCGGTTTCTCCCACCAATGCCCGGTTCAGCTGCTGCCGGGATCTGGTGCACAATCCGGGAGGGACGGGGAACATTACGAACGATCCCCAGCTGGTGGACCGGTTTTCGAACGATTACCGGCTGTCGTCGGCGTCGCCGTGTGTGAATGCGGGCACGAACCTTGCGTGGGCGGCTACCGGTCAGGATCTGGCGCGCAAACCTCGACTCAAGGGCGGGGTGGCGGACATGGGCGCCTACGAATTACAACCGACCCGCGGGACGGTCCTGTTGATCCGGTAAGGGCATCGACGAGGGGGTACGCCGTTTTTATAAGGCGGCACACGCCGGCTGGCGCGAGCAATCCCAGGGTTGACAAACGGCGCCGAGTGGACTTGAATACAAACATTGTGAAAGGGGGTTTTCTCAAGAAGGAGGGTCAGCCATGAGAGGGATCGCACGGTGTGTGAGTATTGGTCTGGTGGGGGTGTCCGCTCTTGTGCAGGCGGCCACGGTGGTCTGGAATAACGGGGCCGGGACATTCTGATGGCGGAACCCAACCAACTGGGTGGGTGGGGTGGCCCCGGGGCCGGCCGATGTGGTTGTATTCAATGACACCGTTAGCCAGGATCCCTGTATCGCCGATACGGTGAGCGACAATCTCGGCGCGCTGATTTTGACCAACGGCTTTACCAATGCGGTTCTTTTTCTCACCAATGCGGTCGGGGGCGGGATGGGATAGACCGTCGCCGGTCCGATCGAGGTCTATTCCGGCCATCTCGTTCTCACGGGAAATACCACGATTGTCAACGGAGGGACGCCGAGTGCGCCCTGGGGAATGGGGTATGCGCTTACGGCGGCGAGCGTGTATGTGGCCGCCGGCGCTTCGATCAATGCCGATGGATGTGGCTTTTTGGCCGGCCAGGGACCGGGGAAACCGGCGGACGGTTACCGCGGTGGCAGCCATGGCGGTGAGGGAGCGGTCTCCTCCTATGCCTCCTATCAGGCGGGTTACGGGCCGCCGGTCACGTACGGCACCCTCTATGGGCCGACGACGCTTGGCAGCGGAGGGTCCGGCGTCAATCGGGGAGGCGGGGCTATCAAGCTGAGCGTCAGCGGGAGATGCCGGATTGATGGCCGGCTTTCGGCTGACGGCTTCTATTCGGGGGCGGCCAACGCTCGGGGAGCGGCCGGATGCTCGATCTGGATCCAGGCGGCGTCTCTGGAAGGGACAGGGATCATCTCGGCCTCGGGCAGCGCGGGCACTGGCGGCACGATTGCCGGAGGCGGGGGTGGGCGAATAGATATTTCCGAAACCGTCAATCACTTTGCGGGGGAACTGCTTGTGTTGGGGGGGTCATGGACCGGCCAGAACCATGTGCGCGGGCTGCCGGGGACGATTGTTTTTCCGGATGTCGGAACCACTCTGACGCGGACGAATTTCGTGCCCACCACCAACATTGCCCTTGGAGGGGGCATTTCGCTTTCCAATGTTCTTGTCAACCCAGGCATTACCCTCTGGCTCGGGGCCTCGAGCAACGATCCGGTCTATACCTTTGACTCACTGGTCGTGACCGGCACTCTCTCCGCGACCGGTCAGGTCATCGCCATAGGCAATGTTTCGTTGCCGAATGCCGAATGCGGAGGGTCGTTCACCAACCCCTTGGGCATGGGGGTGACGATCGAAGCCCGCTCTCTGATCGTTCACCCCTATGGCGTGATTCATGCGGACGGTCAAGGCTATGGCGGAGGCACGGGCCCTGGCCGTTCACTGGCCACCGGTGTGGGCGCTTCCCACGGGGGGCAGGGGGGCTGGATGTTGAATCCCGCCTACGAACCGCAACCGGTCTATGGGGTTATGACAGGACCCACTACGCTGGGAAGCGGTGGAAATGGGGGCAGTCCGGGTGGCGGCGCCATTCGACTGGAAATCGCGGAGACCTTGGTCATCAACGGCCGTCTCTCCGCGGACGGTCAGGTCTCCGGAGCCAACAACGGCGGCGGCGCAGGGGGTTCTCTCTGGATTCGGGCGCCGACCCTTGAGGGGCAGGGACGTATTTCGGCGTCGGGCGCGCCTGGCATTTCGACCTCCCATGGAGGCGGGGGGGGAGGGCGAATTGATGTGTCGGAGACAACGAACAATTTCACGGGCGAAATCCGCATTTGGGGCGGACATGGCACGCTGAAAAGCCACGTGCGGGGGAAAACGGGGACGTTGGCGCTTCCGCTCTCGAACGGCACCGCATGGACCATCCTGTCGTTCGTGGTCACCAACATCGCCTTCTGGGGCGGAGAGACGCCCCTTTCGAACGTATTCGTGCAGACGGGTGGCACGCTCTGCCTGGATGCCCAATCCAACCGATGGACTCATATCTTCGACACGCTCACGTTAGACGCGGGGACTCCAGCGGTGACAACCCGTGTGGTCTGCCTGGGGGATCACACGGCCATCAATGCCGAGTCGGGGGGCAGCAGCACCAACCGGCATGGGTGCGGAGTGACACTCATAGCGAACGTGGTGACCATTCCGCCATGGGGCGAATTGACGGCGGATGGGTACGGCTTCCGGGATTTGTCTGGGCCGGGAACGGGCGGTGGGCAGCACAATGCCGGTAGTTACGGGGGACGGGGAGGGAGAGTGAGTGGCACCGGCGTCTGTTATGGTTCCTTTTCGATGCCCACAGCCCTGGGGTCAGGGGGGGGAAGTTCCGGGAGTGTCGGAGGCGGCGCCATCCGGGTGATCGCGGCCGTGATCACCAATAACGGGGTGATTACGGCCAGCGGGGACGAGGCCGTCTGGAATCATGCCGCCGGGTCGGGCGGATCCCTCTGGCTGGAGTGTGGAATGCTGGCGGGCACCGGTCTTGTCCGAGCGGTGGGGGGCTACGCGAGAAATTCGCGCCCAGGCGGCGGCGGGCGGATCGCTCTTGTCCTTACCAATCCGGTTCCGGGATTTTCGGCGGTCTCTAACCGTTTTCGTGTCGCCAGCGGGGCAAACAACACGCACAACCAGGGGGTCGGCGCGGCCGGCACTCTCTTTTTCCGACTGGGGAACGCCTTGCCTTTCGAAGGTGAGTTATGGGTGGATAATATGAACCAGGTGGTAACGAACGTGGATTATGTGACCGAATGGCCGCCCCAGATACCCGCGCCCGGGGAAACCACCGATCGAGCGGTTCTCCGGATTACGAACGAGGCCATTGTCGGATTAACGGGGCCGGCGACGGTCGGGGATCTTTATGTCGCCACCAACGGATGGCTTCGGCTCAATGGATATATTCTTTCGGTCCAGCGTCGGTATCATGCCGATTGGGGAGATGAAAACCGTGTGGTTTATGAGGGTGGGGAGATCCGCTGGAAAACAGCGTCGGGATCCGTAATCTTCATCCGCTGACAAGTCCCCGCTTGCGCTTTTCGTTCCCTGGGTCGGGAGACGATCATTTTTTTCGTTTATCATTTCAAATGGTTCTGGCACAATACGACTATCCTTTTTTGTGATTAACAGAGGAATCGGAAGGGGGCGTCATGCGATACGTCACGATCCCTGCGGACCGGATGGCTGACTTTATTACGGCCCTGGCCCGTCGTCAAAAGGTAGTGGCCCCGGTGGCGAAAGGAAACGGGCAGTTCTCGTTCGAGCCCGTGGCGAAGGGGGAGGAGGTGGCCATGACCTACATTCCCACCATTCTTCCTCCCAAAAAGTTCTTTACGCCCCAGTACGAGACGCTCCTCGAATACGATCTTCATGACGGACAGAAGATGCAGGCGGTTGTGGAGTTCGAAGAGATGATTCTCTTTGGTGTTCACACCTGTGACCTGGCCGGTATCGCCTGTCTGAATACCGTCTTTGCGGACCGCCCCAAGGACCTCAACTATCTGATCCGCAAAAACCGGATCGCGATCATCGGGCTCGAGTGCGTCGCCTATTGCGATGACTATGCCAGTTGCGCCCTGATGAACAATCACCTGCCCAATGGGGGCTATGACCTCTTCCTGACTCCGCTGGGCGACCGCTATTTCGCTCATGTCAACACCTACGTCGGGGATTCGCTCCTCGAAGCGGGGGGCCATTTCCGGGAGGCGACGGGTGCGGACTTTGCCGCCTTGGAAGAGGTACGTCGGCGGAAACGCGAAGTCTTCCACGATGAGGTGCCGATAGACCTCGACGAAATCCCCCGGATCTTTGCCCACAGCCTCAAGACGACGATCTGGAAGGAGATCGGCGAGCGATGCCTCTCCTGCGGAAACTGCACGAATGTGTGTCCGACCTGTTACTGCTTTGACATCGTGGATAAACCCGACCTCGATCTCAAGAGCGGTCGACGCATCCGGGTGTGGGACTCCTGCCAGAACGAACGATTTGCAATGATCGCCGGGGGCGAAAGTTTCCGCAAGGAACGAAGCAGTCGGAAGAAGCACCGGTTCTTCCGGAAGTTTCGCTATCCCGTGGACCGGTTCGGCAAATTCTTCTGCACGGGCTGCGGTCGGTGCAGCCGGACCTGCATGGCCCGCATCAATTTGAAGGAGACGCTGGCGCAACTGGCGAGGGAGTATGTCTAAACAGAAACTGCCGATCCTCGAGTCGGAATACAACATCCGGCCGGCGCGGATCCTCAAGGTCCGCCAACTGACCCTGACGGAGAAGCTCTTCGAAATCGGCTTCCCCAACGGCGAGAGCCTGAATCACGATCCCGGGCAGTTCGTGGAGGTTTCCATCTTCGGTGTCGGAGAAGCGCCCATCTCGCTGGCCTCCAGTCCTACCCGTCGCGGGTCGTTCGACCTTTGCGTCCGAATTGTTGGGAAAGTCACGGCCGCCCTTCATCAGCTCCGCGCAGGGGACGAAATTGGCATTCGAGGCCCCTTCGGCCACGGGTTCCCCGTCCAGGAGTTTGTCGGTAACGATCTCCTCATCGTGGCGGGGGGGATCGGTCTCGTCCCTCTCCGCTCCCTGATCCATTACGTACTCGACAACCGCCGGGAGTTCGGGAAAGTGACGATCCTCCTGGGCTGCAAAACGCCTCAGAACATTCTCTTTTCCGACGAGATCGAAACGTGGTCGAGCCGCCTCGATCTGAGCTTCAGTTGCACGGTGGACAAGGCGGATCCCGACTGGAAAGGCAACGTGGGCGTGATTGCGTCGCTGATTCCAGGGGTCACCCTCTCCCGGCATACCTATGCGGTCGTGGTGGGTCCGCCGGTCATGTACCGGTACGTCATCGCCGAACTGCTGCTCAAAAAGATCCCCGCCCACCGCATCATCCTTTCGCTCGAACGCCACATGAAATGCGGCCTTGGCAAGTGCGGCCACTGTCAAATCAACAACCTCTACTGCTGCCAGGACGGACCGGTCTTCCGTTACGAGCAGTTGCGGGACCTTGAGGAGGCCTTTCCCCGATGAAACCTCGGATTGCCTTTTTCGATTTCGCTTGCTGCGAAGGGTGCCAGCTCCAGGTGGCCAACCTAGGCGAAGCCCTGCTGGACGTGCTGAAGCTCGTGGAAGTCGTCGAATTCCGCGAGGTGATGTCGGAAAAGTGGCAAGGCCCGCTCGATATCGCCGTGGTGGAAGGCAGCATAACGACCAAGGAGGCTGTCGAGCGGATCGAGAAGATCCGCGCCCGAAGCCGAATCCTCATCGCTTACGGCTCGTGCGCGACCATTGGTGGCGTGAATGGGATGAAGAACCGCTTTCCTCTCGACGAGATTCGGCGGACCGTGTACGGCGAGCATGCGCATGACTTTCCCACCATTGCCACGCGCCCGGTGGATCAGGTTGTGAAGGTGGATTACTACGTTCATGGCTGTCCCATCTGGCCGCCGGAGTTTATCGAGGTGCTGCAGAGCGCCCTTCGGGGCCTTCCCCGCTTCCCTCCCGACCATGCGGTGTGCGTGGAGTGCAAGCTGAACGAGAATGTCTGTCTTTATGACAAAGGGGTCACCTGCCTCGGCCCGGTCACCCGCGCTGGCTGCAACTCGTGGTGTACGAACAACGGCAATATCTGCTACGGATGCCGGGGTCTGGTGAGCAATCCCAACACGAAGGGGGCCATGGATGTTCTCGCCCGGTATCGGGTCCCCCTCGAGTTGGTCCTGAACAAGATGGCCATGTACAACGCCTGCCGTGAACAGGGGAAAACGCCGTGAACGACACCCGATCCTTCTCCCTCAACGTCGAGTACCTGACCCGCGTCGAAGGGCATGGGAACATCGTGGTCAATGTGCGGACGGGAATGCTGGAAGAGTGCCGTCTCGAGATCGTGGAGGCCCCCCGCTTTTTCGAAGGCATGCTGAAGGGGCGGACGATTTTCGAAGCCCAGCATATCACCTCCCGCATCTGCGGCATCTGCGCCTGCGGACACACCCTGGCCTCGCTTCAGGCAGCCGAAGCGGCCATCGGTCTGACCCCGTCGCCTCAGACGCTCCGCCTCCGGGAGCTCCTGCTTCATCTGGAAAATCTCGACAGCCATCTGCTCCACATCTACCTGCTGGCGGCGCCCGATCTCCTGGGTGTCCCTAGCTTTGCTCCGCTCATCACGAGCCACGAAGCGGTCGTCCGCCGCGCTCTCCGCATGAAGAAGGCGGTTAACGAGGTCTGCGATCGCTTCGTCGGACGTCATGTCCACCCCATCACGACCGTCATCGGCGGCTTCACTCGCCTGCCCCGCCCGGCCGATCTCGAGGCCATGGCCAACCTCCTGGAGGGCTTGCGGCCTGACATGAACGCTACCCTCGATCTGCTCGCCTCGCTCGACTTCCCTACTTTCGAGCGGCCGACCGAATACGTGGCGCTGGTCTCGGACGGAGCCACCTACCCGCTGCTCCAGGGCGATATTGGATCGAGCACCGGCGCGCGCCTTCCTAAGACGGAGTATCGCCGCGCCACCAACGAGTTCATCGTCCCGCACTCGACTGCGAAACATACGAAATGGAACGGTCCGTCCTATGCTGTCGGGGCCCGGGCTCGGTTCAACCTGAATCACGCCAAACTCCATCCGGCGGCCCGTCAGGCGGCCGAAACGCTTGGGCTCAAACCTCCTATCCACAACCCCTTCCTCAATACGGCCGCTCAGTTTGTCGAGTGCGTTCACGGTCTTGAAGAATCCATCCGGATCGTACGAGAGTTCCAGGCGCAGGGACTTGACTACGGCGAAGAATTTACGCCCGGGGTCAACGAACAGAACCGGATCCCCGTCCATGCCGGCAGCGGCGTTGGGGCCGTGGAAGTGCCCCGCGGCATCCTCTACCATCATTACGAGGTGGACGAACGGGGCATCATCCGGCGGGTCAACTGCATCATTCCCACGGGACAGAACCTGAACAATATCGAGCAGGACATGCGGGCTCTGGTGCCGACCCTGGTGGCGGAAGGCCGGACCCCGGAGGAGATTCAACACCGGCTCGAGATGCTGGTCCGCGCTTATGATCCCTGCATCTCCTGTTCCGCCCATTTCCTCAAGGTTCAGTGCGTTGGATGAGTCGGTCCGTGCCGCGCTGGGTCCGGAAGGATCCTTCCCGCTCGCCCTTGTTCTGCTGGGCAACCCCTGGCGGGGGGACGATGCGGTTGGCCCTTTTCTGGCGGAACGTCTGAGTGGACGGCTGGACGACCGCTGCGTCTTGATTCCGGCGTTCGAACGGCCGGAGGAGGCCTGGGAGGCTGCCGTCGCCTGCCGTCCCAGACGGGTGGTCATGGTGGATGCGGCTGATTTCGGGGGTCGGCCGGGGGAGATTCGTGTGACACCTCCGGCGGGACGCGAAGCGCCTCCGCTGAGCACGCATCGCTTTCCGGTGGAGGCGGTCGCCCGTCTCATCGAAGCCGATACGGGGTCGCCCGTTCTTCTTCTGCTCGTCCAGGCGGCGGAGTGCCGCCTGGGGGCTCCGCCGACCGAAGCGGTGCGAGCGACCGCCCAAAGGCTGGCTGACTATCTGGAGGCCGTTTATGCACGAACGCCATCTGGCTGATGATCTGGTGGCCGACCTGCTCGACCACGCGCGCCGCCACGGGATCCGCCGGATTCGAACGGTGACGGTCCGACTCGGTCCCTTGTGCGAGATTCAGGCGGCCGTCCTTCGCCATGTGATCGAAGACCATGCCGGGGGAACGCCCCTCGAGGGCGCACAGTTGAAGGTCGAGGAGGGAACCCTCCGGGAGGTCCGGCTGGTGGGCTACGAAGGGGAGCCCTGAACCGTGTGTTACGCGATTCCGGGACGCGTTGTGGCGCTCCGCGACCGGTTGGCGGTGGTGGAGTATTACGGCCGCCGCAAGACAGCGCGGAACGAATGGCCTCATCTCCGTGTGGGGGATTACGTCCTGGCCCAGGGCGGTTTTATCATCGAGATTCTCTCGGAGGAGGAGGCGCGGGAGACCCTCCGCGCGTGGGAAGCGCTCTTTCGGGAGCTGGCGGAGACCGATGCCCGGCTCTCGCCACCCGCGCTTCCCCGCCCTGGGGCGTCGCCTCATATCCGCCGGCTCTTGGAACCGGCCCTTGAAGGACGGCCTCTTGGTCTTGAAGCCATCGAGGAGCTCCTTCGGATCGAATCCCCGGCCGATCTGGACCTCCTCTATCGCACGGCCAATCACCTCCGCCATCGGCATCAGGAGAATGCCTGCTGCGTCCATGGCATTCTGGAGCTATCCAATGACTGCCGGCGCAGCTGTGCCTACTGCGGCATCCGCGCGGGGCGCGGGGATCTGTTCCGGTATCGGCTTAGCGTCGAAGAGGCCGTTGATGCCGCCGGCGAGGCCATTGTCCGTTATGGATTCCGGGCGCTTGTTCTTCAAAGCGGAGAGGGCGCCTATCCCCTGGAGGACCTGATGGCCATCGTGGCAGAAATTCGCCGCCGCTGGCCCTGTCTGGTGATCGCCAGCTTCGGCGATATGGACGAGGAAGCGCTGGATGAGTTGTACGAGGCCGGCGCGCGGGGACTGCTGCTCCGGTTCGAAACCTCCAACCCCGCCTTGTTCGCCCACTGGCGGCCGGGCGCATCCCTCGATCGCCGTCTTCGCCTTCTTCGCCATGCGGCCGGGAGGGGGTATCTGCTCATGACGGGCGCCCTGATCGGCCTTCCCGGACAGACCCTCCGCGACCGCGCGCGCGATATTCTTCTGGCGCGTGACCTGAAGCCCGAGATGGTCAGCTTTGGGCCTTTTTTGCCATCGCCCGGGACGCCACTTTCGTCAGCCGCCCCACCGGCGCTCGACGAGGCGCTCAAGACGCTGGCCGTGCTTCGCCTCTGTGACGGGGGTGGGGGCAACGTTTTGGTCAGCACCGCTCTCGAAACCCTCCATCCCGAGGGGCGCGAACGAGGACTTCAGGCGGGAGGAAACACCCTCATGTTGAACGCCACCCCCCTCCGCTACCGGCCACACTATGCGCTCTATCCCGGGCGGGCCCACGCGTCGGAGAGTCTGGAGCGACAGATCGCCGATACGTTGACCTTGTTGAAACGCCTGGGCCGTGCGCCAACCGATCTCGGCCTCAGCGCCGACCGGTAGGACGGGATATTCCGGCGCGCGATCAGGCGGCCGTGGCGTGTCGGAACTGGGTTTCGAACAATCGCGCGTATAGGCCGCCGCGGGCCAGCAGCTCCTCGTGTCGCCCCTGTTCGATCAGCCGGCCCCGTTCCAGCACCAGGATCACATCCGCCGCCAGGACGGTGGAAAGCCGATGAGCGATCACCAGCGTCGTTCGGCCTTTCATAAGCGGCGCGAGGGCGGCCTGAATGGCCGCCTCCGATTCCGAGTCCAGAGAACTGGTGGCCTCATCGAGGATGAGAAGACGGGGGTTCTTGAGAATCGCCCGCGCGATCGAGAGGCGCTGCTTTTCACCGCCCGAGAGCTTGAATCCCCGTTCGCCGACCCGAGTGTCGAACCCCTGAGGCAGACGTTCGATCACTTCGAGGATACGTGCGGCGCGGGCCGCCTCGATCAATTCCTGTTCCGTGGCGTTGGGGCGGGCATAGAGAAGGTTCTCGCGGACCGTGGCATGGAAGAGGAAGGTCTCCTGGGTCACCATCCCGATTTGAGCGGCGAGGGAATCCAGGGTCACCTCCCGGAGATCCATGCCATCCAGCCGGATCGTGCCCTCCTGCGGGTCGTAGAACCGGGGGAGGAGATAAGTGATGGTGGTCTTGCCCGCTCCACTGGGCCCCACCAGCGCGGCGAGCCGTCCGGCTGGAATTACGAACGAGACGTTTTCCAGGGCCGGGCGATGGCTCTGCCGATAGGAGAAGGTCACATTCTCGAATCGGATCTCCCCCTGGACGGGCGGCAGCACGCGGGCCCCGGGGCGTTCCACGACGTCCGGCTGTAGATCGAGGTACTCGAAGATCCGGGCAAAGATCGCCAGGGCCCCCTGGATATCCACGTAGATGTTGGCGAGGTGAGCCACGGGACGGTAGAGGTTGGAGAGATAGGCGACAAAGGCGATGATGGTTCCCACGGTGAGGGAGGTCTCGCCTGGCGCGGACAGAATCAGCCGCCGACCGCCGAAGGCGTAAATCAGGGCCGGACCACCGGCGGCCACCGTGCCGAGAAAAAGGAAGAGCCATCGGCCAACCATCGCCTGCCGGAGCTGGAGATCGAAAACGGCCCGGTTACCGGTTTCGAAACGGGCCGCCTCGTAGTCCATCTGTCCGAACAGGCGCATAAGGACAAAGCCACCAACGTTGAGCACGTCCTGGGTGGCGCCCTGGAGCTCGGCCTGTTTTTCCTGCGTCTGCCGCGAGAGGGTCCGCCGCAGGGCGCCGGCCCGTCGGAGCGGAAAGAGAAACAGGGGAACGATGAGGCAGGCCAGGACGGCCAGGCGCGCGTCCATCGCGAAGAGGACGACCAGGGTGGCGGTGACGGTGAACAGGTGGGTGACGATTCCAATGAGGGTATTGAGAACAATTCCTGACACCGCGCCCGTGTCGTGGTTGAGGCGGGAGAGAATTTCCCCCGAGCGGGTGGTCACAAAGAAGCGGAGCGAAAGGGACTGAAGTTTCCGGAAGAGCGCGAGGCGGAGATCGAAAACGATATTCTGGCTGATGCGGGTGCTCCAATAGTTCTGGAGCACGCCGAGAAGGCCGGTCACCAGCGGAACTGCGACCAGACCGAGCACCAGAAGATAGAGCAGGGACAGGCGTCGCTCGGGGATGGCCCGGTCGAGGATGGCCCGGACGAGAAGGGGCGAGACGAGTCCAATGGCCGAGGTGAGCCCGATACTGATCAGAATCATGAGGCTCGCCCACCGGTAGGGGAGGAAGGTGCGGAACGCCCGGCCGAGCAGCGTTGCATCCAGGGTCAGCGGAGGCCGATCCCTATCGGCGCCGAACTCCTCATGGGCCAAGCCATGCGAGCGGACCATTCCGCCCAGGCTGCGATAGAACGACATGCCGTCGGTTCCTTGTTCCGTCACCCGCGGCCGTAATTGAGACCTTCGTGGCACATGGCCATGTAGTTGGCCAGGGGGACATAGTTGGCGATCGAATTTCCGGATCCCAGGGCATACCGGCCACCCGGCATGCAGGCGTCCAGGATGCACCGAACCTCGCGGCGAACCCCCTGTTCTGAAAGCGTGCAAAGCTTGTGTACATCCACGCCGCCCAGAACAGCCACGCGGTGGCCGTAGCGATTTTTGAACTCCGTTACGGGGCAGATCGTCTCTTCGAAGGAGTGTTTCGCGTCGATCCGGACCGTCTCGATCAGGTCCTCCATCAGCGGCTCGATCTGACCGCAGGAGTGGAAGAGATAGAGAAGACCATGCTCATGCGCCAGCGCGGCCAGGCGGGCATGCCAGGGAAGAATCAGCTCCCGAATCGGACCCGGTCCCAGCAGCGGCTGCGTTTTGAACCCCCAGTCGTCCCCCTGGAAAAAGCCGCGGACGCGCGGCAGGGAGAGGGCATTGCGATACCACCCCACGATCAGTTCGCCGCAACGATCCACGACGGCCTTGACGAGGGCGGGATCGTCGTAGAGGAGGAGCGCCATGTGTTCATAACCGAGCAGCGTATCGAGGGGAATTTCAAGAAAACCCGACGAAGGACAGAGAAACAGCCCCATTCCTTCCGGCAGATGGCCGGCGAGGTACTCCAAAAGGGAAAAATCCACCTCCTCCAGCTTCGGCCACGGGTACCGCTCAAAATCCTCCCACGAGGCGATGACACCGGTTCCCTCTTCGGTCCAGAAACGCTGCCCGCGGCTCAGTTCGGACGCCGTGTCCGCCGCCACCCGGCTCTTCCCCGGAAACGCCAGCCCGCCCCCCCACCGGACGTAGTCATAGCCCATCCGGCGCCAGACCTCCACATGGATCATCAGCGCCTGACGTTGGGCCTCGAGGGAGTTGCCCTCCGGCCAGCGGAGGCCGAGGTATTGCTCCGCAATCGCGCGGACGACGTTATAATCCACAATAAGTTCGACCAGCGGCGGACAGGAGGGGATGATCTCGCCGCGCAGGACCGAGCAAAAGCGGTCCACGTCGGGTTGGGGATTTCGCAACGGCACATCCATCACATGGCTTCCTAGCACACCAGCGGAACCCGCTCAAGTCCAAACGTTCAGACTCAATTCGTCGGGGGATCAGAGGGGCAAGCCGTTCCGTTCTCTCGTGGCCTTTGGATCAGGAGCAGCGGCTCAGCGGAGAACGGGCGCGGTTTCCGGACGGCGCCCGCCTGGACCTCCCATGCGCGGGAACAAGCCTCGGGGTGAGGTGACCCGGTTGATCGTCTCGATATACTCCACGAACTCCCGGGCCCCGTCCTCGTCGTATCCCATCCGTCGGGCTGTATCCCGCAACAGGAGCGTCCGTTCCTGTTCCAGCAGTTCGCCGGCTTCCCGCAACTGGCCGAACAGGGTCTGCCGAATCTCGGCATCCGCGAAATTAGGAGGGGTTTCACCCAGGAAGGCATTCGAGAGATCGCGGATAAGGGCGATCAGTTTGCGATGGGATTCCTGATCCTCGGGACTCCATCCGGCGATGTCCACCTCCTCGAGAAAGGCGACTTGGTCGTTAACCGCGGTTTTGACCTGTTCGCGGAAGTTGATGCGCAGGGCCTCTATTTCCGCGGCCCGCTCCGGGTTCTGCTCCCGGAATTGCGCGACGCGCTCTTCCCAGCGGCGCCGGCGGAGGTCGTCACGCGCGGCCTCGTCCCCGGCAGCGGGCGGGGGGGGCATGGCTGAGGCCGCCTGAAGGGCAGCGAGCTGGCGGTCGCGCTCCTGGAGCAGGCGACGGAGTTCCCGGATCTCGTTTTCAAGCTGGAGGCGAGCCTCGCGAGTCAAGGCCGGATCTATGGGGGGCGGCGGGGCCGGCTTCCGCGCCAGGGCGGCCGCCTCCTCTCGGAGGGCGTCATGCCGGGCTTCCAGGGCGCGGAGTTCCCGGCGTACCCGGAGAAGCGAGGCCAGAGAAACCGCGGACAACACCGCGAAGAGAAGAGCGGCGATCAGGGCGAGACGTTCTGCCTTCATGGTATCCTTTCTCCCGCGCGACGGGAGGTATCGTACACCGCCGGCGGCGCATCGCGAATGATCTTGTAGATGGTTTCCGTCTCCCGGGCCATACCGAACTGTTCCCGGATGAGACGCTCCACGAAACGGGGATCGGTCTGAAACCGATGCTGACGCTGTTCGTAATCGTGCAGCTTGGCCACGATCTCGGCGTTCTGAGCCTCCAGAGACTCCTTCTTCGCCTGAAGCTCCCTCAGCCGGTGGTACGACGGCGCAAACAGGGAGTAGAGCGCGAAGAGAACGGCACCGATCAGAACGGCCAGGGAAAACCGGAATAAGAGGGTCCATCCGTTCATAGGTTTCTCCCGCCGCTGGTTTCGCAATCACTCTACTCCCGCGGCTCCGCCATTCAAGAAAAAAATGGACTCTTGTCTGAAATCCGCTATAATCCCTACGCTTTGGGAGCCGAGCGTATGGAAAATAAAAA
>Ga0308417_1000800_pt1 | contig 22035 bp, 21 predicted proteins | sample HotsprSampleOS65_FD_203528 | JGI IMG/M metagenome (GOLD analysis project Ga0308417, IMG submission 203528) | Hot spring phototrophic mat microbial communities from Octopus Spring, Yellowstone National Park, Wyoming, United States - 20090730_OS65 ... | reverse complement strand
TCCTTGCGCGCGGCCGCCCCGCCAGCCCCGCGCGCAGGGCCGATCCGCTGGGGCTGATCGGCAGCGTCCAGTTCCTTGCGCGCGGCCGCCCCGCCAGCCCCGCGCGCAGGGCCGATCCGCTGGGGCTGATCGGCAGCGTCCAGTTCCTTGCGCGCGGCCGCCCCGCCAGCCCCGCGCGCAGGGCCGATCCGCTGGGGCTCAGAGCGCGCCGCGCGGGGCCGCTACTCCGTCGCCGCCCTCAGCGCCGCGCCCGCAGCGATCGGGCAGAGCGGCAGGGCGACGGCGGCGATCGCAGCCAGCATGGCGAGATGCGGCCGCACCGCGAGCCCTGCCGCGGCCGCATCGACCGCGGCGACGCCAAAGATCAGCGCCGGGATCGCTAGCGGCAGAACGAGCAGAGGCAGGAGCACGCCGCCGCGCCGGGCGCCGAGGGTGAGCGCCGCTCCGGCCGTGCCGAGCAGCGACAGCACGACAGAACCGAGAGCGAGCGCTGCGAGAAGCACTGGCAGAGCCGCAAGCGGCAGGTGCAGCATCACCGCCGCGACGGGCGAGGCGATCAGCAGTGGCAGGCCCGTCACGAGCCAGTGCGCTGCCGCCTTCGCCCCCGCAACCTGCGCCGGGTCGAGGCCCGAGAGCAGGGCCTGGTCGAGCGTTCCGTCCTCGTAGTCGGCGCCGATCAGCCGCTCGAGCGGCAGAAGCGCAGCGAGCAGCGCCGCGACCCACACCACGCCCGCGGCGATCCGCGCGAGCAGCTCCGGCGCAGGGCCAACGCCAAAGGGGAAAAGCCCGGCCGCGAGCAGGAAGAACGCCACCGCCGCGAGCGTGTCGCCTGCGTTGCGGCGAGCGAGCGCAAGGTCACGCCGCAGCATCCCGAAGAAGGCGCTCATCGCCTCGCGCTCACGCAGCCTGCGCCTCCGGGCGGATGTTGAAGCGGAGCTGCGCGGCGTTCGGCAAAGGCAGCGGCAGATGCGAGGAGGCGATGATGATCCCCCCCGCCGCCCGGTGCGCCGCCATCACCGCCCCGAGCGCGGCGACCCCCGCATGGTCGAGCGCGACGGTCGGTTCGTCGAGCAGCCAAAGCCGCCGGCGCGCGAGCGGCAGTCGCGCGAGCGCCACCCGGCGGCGCTGCCCGGCGGAGAGAACGCGGATCGGCGCATCGGCAAGGTGCGCAAGCCCAAAGGCGACCATCGCCGCCCCGGCATGGGCGGGATCGACGCCTGCGATCCGCGCCTCGTGGGCGAGCGCCTCGGCCACGGTGAAGCCTGGCTTGAGCGCGTCCTGGTGGCCGACGAGGGAAAGCCGCCTCGCATGCGCCGCGCGATCGGCGAAAGCGTCCTCGCCCTGCCACAGAAGCCTCCCAGCCGAGGGGCGACCGAGGCCGGCGATCAGGCGCAGCAGCGTGGTCTTGCCGGCGCCGTTCGGGCCCGTGAGCGTCAGCGCCATGCCGGGCGCGAGGGTGAAGCTCACGCCGCGGAAGACGCTGCGACCGCCGCGTTCGGCGGCAAGGTCAGCTGCCTCGAGCATGCGGGGCCTGCGGCACGGGTGCGACTCCGCCGTGGTTGGACGGCCGTCACCCTATGGTGTAAGCCCTCCCCCCGCAAACGCGGCCGGGCCCGGCAACGCCTCGAGAGCGAGCCCGCCTCGCCGCGTCGGAAGCGGAGCAAACCCTGATGCGTATGATCGGGCAGGACAGCCTTGGAACCCGCCGCAGCCTCTCGGTGGCGGGGAAGACCTACGACTACTTCTCGATCCCGGAAGCGGCGCGGGCGCTCGGCGCCGACCTCTCGCGCCTGCCCGTGACCCTGAAGATCCTGCTCGAGAACATCCTGCGCTTCGAGGATGGGCGCTCCTTCACGGTCGATGACGCGAAGGCGATCGCCGGGTGGCTCGCGGCCGCGCGGTCGGACCGCGAAGTGCCGTTCCGGCCCGCGCGGATCCTGATGCAGGATTTCACCGGCGTTCCCGCCGTGGTCGATCTCGCGGCGATGCGCGACGGCATGATCCGGCTCGGCGGCGACCCGCAGAAGGTGAACCCGCTCGTGCCGGTCGATCTCGTGATCGACCACTCGGTGATGGTCGACGCCTTCGGCCGCCCGGACAGCTTCCAAGAGAACGTGGCGCGCGAGTTCGAGCGCAACGCCGAGCGTTACCTCTTCCTGCGCTGGGGCCAGCAGAGCTTCAACCGCTTCCGTGTAGTGCCGCCGGGCACCGGAATCTGCCACCAGGTCAATCTCGAATATCTCTCCCAAGTGGTCTGGACCGACACGGTCGACGGAGCTCAGCTCGCCTATCCCGACACCTGCTACGGCACCGACAGCCACACCACCATGGTCAACGGCCTCGGCGTGCTCGGCTGGGGCGTGGGCGGGATCGAGGCCGAGGCGGCAATGCTCGGCCAGCCGATCGCGATGCTCATTCCCGACGTGATCGGCTTCCGGCTGACCGGGCGTATGGCGGAGGGTGCGACCGCGACCGACCTCGTGCTGACCGTGACGCAGATGCTGAGGAAGAAGGGCGTGGTCGGCAAGTTCGTCGAATTCTTCGGCCCAGGGCTTGACCAGATGACGGTGGCGGACCGGGCGACCATCGCCAACATGGCGCCGGAGTACGGCGCGACCTGCGGCTTCTTCCCGGTCGATGCTGCCACACTCGAGTATCTCCGGCTGTCGGGCCGCGACGAGGCGCGGATCGCGCTCGTCGAGGCCTACTGTCGCGCGCAGGGAATGTTCCGTGACGCGAACACACCCGACCCGATCTTCACCGACACGCTTGAGCTCGACCTCGCGACGGTCGAGCCCTCTCTCGCCGGCCCGAAGCGGCCGCAGGACCGGGTGCCGCTGAAGGACGCCGCGCGCGCCTTCCGCGAGGAGCTGACGAAGTCGCTCGGCGTCCCGCCCAGCGAAGCCGAAAGGCGCGTCCCGGTTGCGGGAACGAACCATTCCCTCGGCCACGGCGATGTGGTGATCGCCGCCATCACCTCCTGCACCAACACCTCCAACCCCTATGTGATGGTCGCCGCAGGGCTCCTTGCGCGGAAGGCGCGCGAGCGGGGCCTCGCCGTGAAGCCTTGGGTGAAGACCTCGCTCGCCCCGGGCAGCCAGGTCGTCACCGAGTATCTCGAGAAGTCCGGGCTGCAGGCGGATCTCGACTCGCTCGGCTTCAACCTGGTCGGCTACGGCTGCACCACCTGCATCGGCAACTCGGGCCCGCTCGCCGACCCGATCGTGGATGCGATCGAGCAGGGCAGGCTCGTCGTCGCCTCGGTGCTGTCGGGCAACCGCAACTTCGAGGGCCGCGTGCATGCCTCCGTCCGCGCCAACTACCTCGCCTCGCCGCCGCTCGTCGTCGCCTATGCGATTGCGGGCACGATGAACCTTGACATGGCGGCCGAGCCGCTCGGCGCGGACAGGGACGGCAAGCCCGTGCATCTCCGCGACATCTGGCCCTCGAATCGCGAGATCGCCGAGATCGTGCACAGCACGCTGACGCGGCAGATGTTCCAGGCCCGGTACGGGGACGTGTTCAAGGGCCCGCGAGAGTGGCAGGCGCTTGCGGTCGAGGGAGGCGAGACCTACCGCTGGAACGACGCCTCCACCTACGTCAAGAACCCGCCCTATTTCGAGGGCATCACGATGGAGCCCGGCGAGCCCGCCGATATCCGCGGCGCGCGCATCCTTGCGCTGCTCGGCGACAGCATCACCACCGACCACATCTCCCCGGCAGGCTCGATCAGGAAGGCCTCGCCGGCGGGCGAATACCTGCTCGAGCGGCAGGTGGCCGAGCGCGACTTCAACTCCTACGGCGCGCGCCGCGGCAACCACGAGGTGATGATGCGGGGCACCTTCGCCAATATCCGCCTGCGCAACGAGATGGTGCCCGGGATCGAGGGCGGCATCACCAGGCACTTCCCCTCCGGCGAGGTGCTGACGATCTACGAGGCGGCGATGCGCTACAAGGCGGAAGGGGTGCCGCTCGTCGTCATCGGCGGCAAGGAATACGGCACTGGCTCCTCGCGCGACTGGGCGGCGAAGGGAACCATGCTGCTCGGGGTGAAGGCGGTGATCGCCGAGAGCTTCGAGCGGATCCACCGCTCCAACCTCGTCGGCATGGGGGTGCTGCCGCTCGTGTTCACGGGCGGGATGGACCGCAAGTCTCTCGGGCTGACCGGCGAGGAGGTGCTCGACATCGACGGGCTCGCCTCGCTCAGGCCAAGGATGGAGCTCTGCCTCGTCATCCATCGCCCGAGCGGGGGGGTGGACCGCGTTCCGGTGCTCTGCCGAGTCGATACGCTCGACGAGGTCGAATACTGGCGCCACGGAGGGATACTGCACTACGTGCTTCGGGGCATGGCGAAGGCAGCGTAAGTCGCGGGGCGGGAGCCGCGCAGGGTGCGGGATCCGGGAGGTCTCGCGTGCCGCCTTGCCTCGGCCTCGGAATCCGCGCGGGGTTGCGGGTTTGCGGCCGGTTCGCGTGCTGCCCCGCCTCAGCCGCAGGATCCGACCGCCTGCAGGGGCGGACACTTCGTGTCCCCGTAGGAGCAGAAGACGCAGCAATCCCCGGGCTTCGGCCTGAGCACCGCGCCGCAGCCGCGGCAGTCGTAGAACCACTGGCAAGAATCCGCGGGCATGGTCTCGGCCTCGGCATGGCCGCAGACCGGGCAGGTGATCCGCGCTGTTAGGGTGATCCGCTTGCCCGCGTGGCTTGCCATCAGCCGCCTCGCACTCGGTGGTCGCCCCGTCGATCCATCTAGCATCTCCAGTGCGCTCGAGGCGATGGCCGTGATGTCCCGCCCCGGCAGCGCCGGGCGGCGCGACCCGGGCCGTCAGCGGAGGCGGCGTTGCCCGGCTCCCTCGCGCCGCGCTGCCCGGGCGAGCAGGCTCGCGGGCGGAAGCGCTGATGCCGCCGCCGCCGCCATGGCGAGGAAGGCCTCGCCGCCGAGGCGGGCGTAGAGCGGCCCGCTCGCTGCCGTCAGCAGAAGCGTGAACAGGCCCGGGCCGAGTGCGGCGTGCAGGCTCTGCGCTGTGGCGCCGAGCTCGGGCGGCACGAGCCGCACGATCAGCCCGGCGGCGCCGAGCATGGTTGCGCCGAAGCTCAGCGCATGCAGAGCCTGGATCGGCGCGAGCAGCCAGGGGTCGGTCGTCAGCGCCGTGGCGATCCAGCGCGCGCCTGCCGCTGCGGCACCGGCGGCAAGCAGCCCCTGCGGCTCCACCCGCTCGAGGAGCGCGCGCGCGCAGGCAATGAGCACGGTCTCGGCAGCGACGCCGACCGTCCACAGAGCGCCGGCGAGGTCGGGCCCGATGCCCCACCGCTCCCACCACAGCACCGAGAAGGCGTAGTGCAGCGCATGGCTTCCCTGGACGAGCCCTGAGGCAAGGAGGAGCAGCAGAAAGGCGCGGCTGCCGAGGAGGGCGAGGCCGCGGCCGCCGCCGCGCGCCGGCGGCGGCTCGATCGGCGGCAGGGCGAGTGCCGCGCCGGCCGAAGCCGCGAAGCCGAGCCCCATCGCCCAAGGCACGACCTCTGGGCCGGCATGCCGGACCGCGACACCGCCAGCGAGAGTCCCGGCGATGAAGGCGACCGAGCCGACGCTCCGCACCCGGCCGAAATCGGCAAGCCCGAGCGCGGCGGCGCGCAGCGCCACGGCATCGCCAAGCGGCACGAGCGGGGCATTGACGGCCGCAGCGAGAGCGCAGGCGGGCAACAGGAGCGCCGGCTGTGCCGCGACCACCAGCACCGACGCGGCCATCCCAGCGCAGGCGGCGAGCGCAGCCGCGTGCCTCCTGCGGCCGGAGGCATCCGCCGCCCGCCCCGCGACCGGCGCCGCGATGAGTCGGGCGATCTGCTGCGCGACGAGCACGGATGCCACCTCGGCGGCGCCGAGCCCGCGCCCGGCGAGAAAGGCGGGCAGGAAAGGAAGGGTCACGCCAGGGCCTGCGAACACGGCTGCGTAGTAGAGGGCAAAACGCCAGCCTGCGCGCCTCACAGCGCCGCCGCCCCCAGCATGGTCTCCGCCCCCGCCTGCCCGGGCCCGCACGCCGTCATCGCACGCCGCCGCCTTCACGCGCGTTTGCTTTGGATCCGCAGGCCTCGCGGCGGACGATGTCGCACATGCCCCGTCCACTCCTCGCGTCTCTCTTCGCCCTGGCCTCCCTGCTGCTCGCGCAGGACCGGGCAGGCGCGCAAGCCCAGCGCGCGGGCGAGGGCGGCAGCGGCCCCGGCCCGGTTCTCGTCGAGCTCTTCACGAGCCAGGGCTGCTCCGCCTGCCCCCCGGCCGACAGGGTGCTCGCTTCGCTCAAGGGGCGTCCCGGGCTGCTCGTCCTCTCCTTCCACGTGTCGTACTGGGACCACATGGGCTGGCCCGACCCCTTCGCGATCCCGGCAAGCGTGCGTCGCCAGCGCGGCTATGCGCGCGCGATGCGCAGCCGCAGCATCTACACGCCGCAGATCATCGTCCAGGGCGCTGCCGCTGCCATCGGCAGCGACGCTGCGCGAATCGCGCGGCTGATCGAAGAGGCTGCGCCTGCGGTCGCGCTCGCGGTCGCCCTGGACGGGCACCGAGGAGAGCGTCTTTCCGTCAGCGTTCCTGAGGTCAGGGACGCCCCCTTGCCGCTCGAACTCTGGGCGGTGCTGTATGTGGATTCGGAAGAGCGCTTCGTGCCGAACGGCGAGAACGCCGGCCACAGCCTACGCCACGTGAACGTGGTGCGCCACGCGGCCGTCGTGGCGGTGCTTGAGGCAACCCCTGCCCTGGTGCGGCTCGACCGGCCGGAAGGCGTCTCCGCCGACGGGGTGGCGATGATCCTGCAGGGGCGCAATCTCGGGCCCGTCATCGGCACAGGCAGGCTGGCGCTCAGATAGAGGGCGGGTCGGCATCGGCCGGTTGCGGAGCGGGGCGGCTTTCGTCCAGAGTGGCGGGTATGACCGGCGACGCTTCCGAGCGCCCCCGCGTCCTTGCGGTGCTTGGCCCGACCAACACCGGCAAGACCTACCTCGCGGTTGAGCGCATGCTCGCGCATTCGAGCGGGGTGATCGGCTTTCCCCTACGCCTGCTCGCGCGCGAGAATTACGACCGGATCGCAAGCCGCGTCGGCCCGGGCCAGGTCGCTCTCGTCACCGGCGAGGAGAAGATCGTCCCGCCCGGGGCGCGCTGGTTCTGCTGCACCGTCGAGGCGATGCCTCTCGAGCGCCGCTTCGCCTTCGTCGCGGTCGACGAGATCCAGCTCTGCGCCGACCCTGACAGGGGCCACGTCTTCACCGACCGGCTGTTGCATGCGCGCGGCACGGAGGAGACGATTCTGCTCGGTGCGGAGACGATCCGGCCGCTCCTGCGACGCCTCGTGCCGGAGGCCTCGGTCGAGACGCGGCCGAGGCTGTCGCGGCTCACCCATGTCGGCCCTGCCAAGCTCTCCCGCCTGCCGCCGCGATCGGCCATCGTCGCCTTCTCCGCGAGCGAAGTCTATGCGATCGCCGAGGCGCTCAGGCGACGCCGCGGCGGCTGCGCGGTGGTGATGGGCCGGCTCTCGCCGCGCACCCGCAACGCCCAGGTGGCGATGTACCAGGCGAAGGAGGTCGACTTCCTGGTCGCCACCGACGCGATCGGCATGGGTCTGAACATGGACGTGAACCATGTCGCCTTCGCCGGGCTGTGGAAGTTCGACGGCCACCGCCCGCGCGCCCTGCACGCGACCGAACTCGCCCAGATCGCCGGCCGGGCTGGGCGCGGCATGGCGGACGGTACGTTCGGCACCACGGCTGAGGCGCCGGCTCTCTCCCCGGAGCTGGCGGAGGCGGTCGAGAGCCACCGCTTCGACGCGCTTTCCCAGCTTTATTGGCGCAACAGCGCTCTCGACTTCTCCTCGCTCGAGGCGCTGCTTGCCTCGCTCGAGCGCCCGAGCCCGCGCCCGGGCCTCGTCCGCGGCGCCGATGCGGCTGACCATCTCGCGCTCGCAGCGCTTGCGCGCGACCCGGCGATCCGCGCCTTGGCAGACTGCCCCGAGAGGCTCAGGCTGCTTTGGGAGGCGTGCCAGGTGCCCGACTATCGCCGGCTCGGCGACGACAGCCATGCGCGGCTCTGCGGGCGTATCTTTCACGCGCTCAGCGCCCCGCCGCACCGGCTCTCTGCCTCTTTCGTCGCCGACCGGCTGGCCGCTCTCGACCGCACCGACGGCGACCTCGACACGCTGATGAGCCGGATCTCTGGGGTGCGGATCTGGGCCTATGTCGCCTCACGCCCCGGCTGGGTCGAGGACGCGGAGACGCTGCAGGCGGCGACGCGCGCGCTCGAGGACAGGATCTCGGATGCGCTGCACGAGCGGCTGATGGCGCGCTTCGTCGACCGGCGCGCGGCGCATCTGATCCGACGCCTCGATGCCGGGCCTGAGGAGGAGCTGCTTTCGGCGGTGACCCGTGACGGCACGGTGGTGGTGGAGGGGCACGCGGTCGGGCAGGTCCGCGGCTTCGTCTTCCACCCGGATCCGGAGGCGACCGGGGTCGGGCGGCAGGCGGTGCTGCGGGCGGCGCGTCGGGCGCTGGCTGGCGAGATCCCGCGCCAGGTCTTGGCTCTTGAGGGGGATGGCGACGATGCCTTCGCCTTCACCGAGGCCGGGCGGATCGCCTGGCGCGGGGCTGAGGTGGCCCGACTTGCGCCGGGGGCGGACCCGCTTCGCCCGATCGTCGTCGTTCCCGCGGGCGATTTCCTCGACGGCGCCCAGCGCGAGCGCATCCGGGCGAGGCTCGCCGCCTGGCTCGCGGGGACGGTGGCGCGCACGCTCGGGCCGCTGATCGCGATCCGCGAGGCGGGAACGGCCGATCCTGCGCTGCGCGGCCTCGCCCATCGCTTGGCGGAGGGTCTCGGCGTCTGTGCGGGCGAGCCTGAGCCGGCGCTGCTCGCGAGACGGGGGTTTCTGCGGCGGCTCGGTGTGAGGCTCGGGCGCCACGCCGCCTTCCTGCCTGCCCTGCTCAGGCCCGGGCCGGCAGCGCTGCGCGCGCTCCTCTGGGCGACAGCGCGCGGCCTTCCCCTGCCGCCACTGCCGCGCGCTGGGGCAGTCACGCTCAGCCCCGACCCCTCCTGGCCGGAGGGTTTTGCCGAGGCGATGGGTTTTCTGCCGCTCGGACCGGTGCTCGTTCGGCTCGATGTCGCCGAACGCCTTGCCGCCGAACTCGGGTTCGCGACCCGGTCCGGCCCGGTGCCGCTGCCTGCGGGGCTTGCGAGCCGGCTCGGATGCCGGGCCGGGGCGCTGCCGGCCGTGCTGCGCGGCCTCGGCTTCTCTCTCAGGCCGCGCGAGGACGGCGCGGTTCTGTTGCATCCGCGCCGACGCAGCGCGCGTCCTGCGCGGCCCGCACCTGCGCGGCGCCCCGCCGAGGGGCCGTTCGCCGTGCTCGCCTCGCTCCGCGCCAAGGCGTGACCGAGGGCGGTGCGGAGGACCGGGACTGGCAGCGGCTCGACCGCTGGCTCTGGTGCGCGCGTTTCCTCAAGTCGCGCGCCCTTGCGGCGCGTTTCGCCGAAGCCGGCAAGGTGCGGATCAACCGCCAGCCGACAGACAAGCCGCATGCCCGGGTCCGCCCGGGCGACGTGCTGACCTTCGGGCTTGGCCGGTCGGTGCGCGTGATCCGCGTCCGCGCTCTCGGCGACCGGCGCGGCCCCGCCCTCGAGGCGAGGCAGCTCTACGAGGACCTCGACCCGCTGCCCCCAGGCCCTGTCAACCCCGACTGACGCCCCCTTGCGTCGCCGGGAAATCCGGTCCATCTGGCGATATATCCGACCGGATGGAGCGCACCCAGATGACCTACGTCGTGACCGAGGCCTGCATACGCTGCAAGTACATGGACTGTGTTGAGGTATGCCCGGTCGATTGTTTCTATGTCGGGGAGAACATGCTGGTGATCCACCCGGACGAGTGCATCGACTGCGGGGTGTGCGAGCCCGAATGTCCGGCGGAGGCGATCCTGCCCGACAGCGACGAGCGTGCCGCGGCATGGGTAGAACACAACCGTAAGTTTGCCCAAACCTGGCCGAACATTACCCGAAAGGGCGAGCCGCCTGCCGATGCCGACGAATGGAAGGGCAGGCCGGGCAAGATGCAGTTCTTCAGCCCAGAACCGGGCAAGCCGTGAACGCGGTCGCACCGGACATGCATCAACCCATCTGTCATTGCCGACAATTTCTGCTACATTGGTAGTGTTACGCTAGCGATAGGCACACCCCGGTACTGCCGGAAGGCACACTGCGGCACGATGGCAGGCAGCGTGGCTGCGGCGTTTCTGCCGCGGCCTGCGCGGTGTCGTCGTGCGAGCAGCGAGGCGAGCCGTCGCCGGCGTACAGCTCTGGTCGTTGCCAAGGGTTGAGCTCTGGTGGAATGAGGCAGGTGATGAAGTCGTCCCAGGCGAAGGCAAGGTCCGTCCAGGCGAAGTCCGCCCCCAAGCCGGCCGCTGCCAAAGCCGGCGCTGCCAAGGCTGCGCGGCCCGACAGCAAGCCCGCCAGGCCCGCGGCCGGCAAGGCGGAGGCCGCGAAGAAGCAGGCGGCGCCAAAGACGGCAGCTGCAAGCGAGGCCAGACAGGCCGTGGCGAAGCCGGTCGCCAAGGCGGCTGAGCTGCGCGGGCCTGCGCCTGCGACCAGGGTGGCAAAACCTGCCGCGGCCAAGCCGGCCCAGGCGAAGAAGGCTGAGGCAGCGAAGGGCGAGGCGACGAAGCCCGAGGCGAAGGCGGCGGCCGCGGCGAAGCCCGACCAGCCCGCGCCTCCCCCCCCGGCCGCTGCCGCCGCGGCGGCGGCTTCCGCCTCGCCGCCGACCACCGCGCCGAAGCAGCCGGAGGCAGCGAAGCCCGCAGCGCCCCGCCCGCAGCATGCCCGGCCGCAGCCAGCGCCCAATCCCGCCGCCGCGTCGTCGGAGCCGCAGCCGGAATTCGCCGTCGGCGACCACGTCGTCTATCCGACCCACGGGGTTGGCAAGGTGACGGGAATCGTGACCGAGGAGATCGCCGGACACAGGCTCACGCTGATCGTCATCGAATTCGAGGAGAACCGGATGGTGCTGCGCGTGCCGGTGGCGAAGGCGCGGTCGGCCGGCCTGCGTAAGCTCTCCTCGCGCAAGGCGATCGAGGCTGCCCTCGCCACGCTCAAGGGCCGGGCGCGCATCAAGCGCACGATGTGGAGCCGCCGCGCCCAGGAATACGAGGCGAAGATCAATTCGGGCGACCCGGTGGCGATCGCCGAGGTGGTGCGTGACCTGCACCGCAACGCCGGCCAGCCGGACCAGTCCTTCTCCGAGCGGCAGATCTACGAGCAGGCCATGGACCGACTCGCCGCAGAGCTCGCCGCAATCGACGGCGTGGACAAGTCGACCGCCCAGGCCAAGCTCGCGACCATGCTCAAGGCCGCGTGAGGCCCCAGGGCAGACGGCACCGTCGGGGCGGCTGCGCTTCCGCGCTGGCTGCCCGCGCTGCCCTCCGGCCCCGCTGATGGCGGAGCCCCAGCCGCCGTCCTCCCGCGTCGTCCGCCTCACCCATGCCCGCCGCGTCTGGGCAGTCGCTGCCGTTCGCGGCGAGTCGCACCGGCTCTCCCGCCTGCATGCGGCGCTCGAGCCCCGCGTCTGGCGCGGTGACCGGCTGGTCTATTGCGGCAATCTGATCGGGATCGGCCCCGACGTCGCGGGCACGGTCCGCGAGGCGCTCCTGTTCCGCCGCGCGGTGATCGCACGGCCGGGCTTCGAGGCGGAGGACGTGGTGTTCCTGCGCGGCGCGCAGGAGGAGATGCTGAACCGGCTGCTGCGGATCCAGTACGCGCCTGGGCCAGCCGCCGCGGTCGAGGCGCTGCGCTGGATGGAGGCGCACGGGATCGGCCCGACTCTTGCGGCCTACGGCGCGACGGTCGCCGAGGGGCTTCGCGTGGCCGCGCAAGGGCCGGTCGAGCGGGCGCGCTGGACGGGGGCGATCATCGCCGCGATCCGGGCGAGCCCGGGCCATGACGCGCTGCTCTCCTCGCTGCGCCGCGCCGCCTGCACCGTGCCGGTCGATCTCGCCGGCGAGGCGCCGGGGGTTCTGTTCGTCGCTGCTGGGCTGAACCCTGACCGGCCCGTCGAGGCTCAGGGCGACGCGTTCTGGTGGGACGAGGCGGGGTTCGACCGTGCCGCAGCCGGGATCCCGGCTCCGGACGGGGAGGGGGGCGCGCTTCCCTGGGGCGGTTTCGCCCGGCTGGTGCGGGGGGCATGTTCCCGCCATGACGGGCCGGTCGCCTCCGGCTGGGGCTTGACGCTCGATGCGGGCTGCGGCCTCGGCGGCCCGCTTGTCGCCGCCTGCCTTGCCCCGACCGGCGAGGTGCTCGAGGTGCTGGAGGGGTAGCGCGGAGGAAAGCGAAAGGCCCCGGGGTTTCCCCCGGGGCCTTCCCCGAACCCGAGCCGCGGTGCGGCTCACTCGCTCTGGCGCTGGCCGAGCAGGCTCATCAGCAGCTGGAAGAGGTTGACGAAGTTCAGATAGAGCGCGAGCGCGTCGAACACCGCCCGCTTGCCCGCTGCCTCCTCCCCCTCGGCATAAGCGTACGAGATGTAGTCGTTCTTGATCCGCTGCGTGTCGAAGGCGATCAGCCCGACGAAGATCACCACCCCGAGCACGGTCACGGCAAACTGCAGCGCCGTGGAGCCGATGAAGATGTTCACAAGGCTCGCAAGCACGATGCCGATCAGGCCCATGATCAGGAACGAGCCAAGCTTCGTCAGGTCGCGCTCGGTCGTGTAGCCGATGATGCTCATCGCGGCGAACGTGCCGGCGGTCACGAAGAACACGCGCGCGATCGAATCGCCCGTGTAGACGAGGAAGATGTTGGCGAGCGAGACGCCAAGCAGGCCCGTGAACACCCAGTACACGGCCTGCGCCGACGTCTTCGACATTCGGTTGACGCCGAACATCATCACCAGGATGAGGGCGAGCGGCGAGAGCATCGCGACGAAGCCGAGCGTGGTCGGGATGGTCGCAGCCCCGCGCGGCGTGATCACCCGGGTGTAGAACAGCTCCGCAATCGCCGGCGAGGAGGCGATCAGCAGCGCCACGATGCCGCTGAGCAGCAGGCCGGACGCCATGTAGTTGTAAACGCGGAGCATGTACGCGCGCAGGCCGGCATCCAGCCGCGCGGCGTCAACGCCGGCGGAAGGAACCGTCTGCGTGGCTGCCATTGAGCGGTAGTCTGGATTCCAGGCCATCGTTCGCAAACCCCTTCGTTGATCCCGTCCCAGCGGAGCGCGCGTGCCCGCCAACCCCGACCGGACGCCCAGGGTATATGGCCCGCGCCCGCCGTGAATCAATCTGAAACCGGTCGCGGACGCAGGCGACGCGCGATGCCTCGCCCGCACATCCCTCGCCCGCTACTCCGTCCGCAACAGCGGCGCCGGCCGTGCCCTGAGCGCGACGGCAGTTCCGGCCCAGCCGATCGCCATGGTCATCACCGTGCAGGCGGCGACGGTCGCGGCGAGCGTTCCGGGCAGGAAGGCCCACTCGCCGCGCATCACGAAGGTGACGACAGCCCAGGAGGCAGCGGTGCCGACCACAGCCGCGATCGCCCCGGCGGTGACGCCGAGCACGCCGAACTCGACCAAATAGGCAGCGAGCACCTGCCGACGCGTCGCTCCAAGCGTCTTCAGAACGACAGCCTCGTAAACACGCCGCCTGCGCCCGGCGGCGATCGCTCCGGCGAGCACCAGCGCGCCTGAGAGGAGCGTGATCGCCCCGGTCGAGGAGAGCGCGGCGCCGATCTGCCGAAGCAGCCTCGAGACCGCCTCGAGCGCCTCGCGCACCCGGATCGCCGAGACGTTCGGCAACGCGTCCGTCACGGCGCGCAGGAGCGGCGCCTCGGCCGCGCGGGTGGCGTGGACGGTCGCGATATGCGTGTGCGGCGCCTGCTCGAGCAGCCCAGGCGAGGCGACGAGGGTGAAGTTCATGCCGAGAGACCGCCAGGAGATGTCGCGCAGCGAGGCGATCCTCAGCGTCACGTCTCTCCCGAGGACGTTCACCGTCAGCGTGTCCCCCACCCCGATGCCGAAACCCCGGGCAAGGGCGGCGTCGAAGGAGACGAGCGGTTCTCCCCGGTAGTCTGCCGGCCACCAGGAGCCGGCGACGATCCGCGTGCCCTCGGGCGGCGTGGCGGCATAGGTGAGCCCGCGATCGCCGCGCAGAGCCCAGGCCGCCTCGGGCGCGACCTGGAGCTGTTCCGCGGGCGTGCCGTTCACAGCGACGATCCGGGCGCGCAGCGAGGGCACGCGCAGAACCTGGCCCACCCCCTCCTGCGCGGCGGCGATCGCGTCGAACCGCTCCAGCTGGTCGTTCTGTATGTCGATGAAGAAGAAGGCCGGTGCCGACTCGGGCATTGTCTCGGTCACCTGGCGCTGGATATTGCCCTGGATCAGCGCCACGGCGGCGAGAGTCGAGAGCCCAAGCCCAAGCGAGACGAGCATCAGGCCGGTCGGCGCTCCGGGGCGGTGGAGATTGGCAAGCCCGAGCCGAACAGCAGGGATTTGCGACCGCGGCGCCCGGGCGGCAAGCGCCTTGAGCGCCGCTGCGCCGAGGCGGAACAGCACAAGCGTTGCGGCGGCGCCGGCGCAGAACGCGGCGGCAAAGCGCCTCTCCTCGGCCACCGCGACGACAAGGCCGACGAGCAGCGCCGCGAGCAACGCATTCGCAGCGACGACGCCGAGGCCCGGCCTGAGCTCCGCCCTCGCCACCACGTCCCGGAACAGCGCCACCGCCGGGATCGCACGGGCGCGGGCGAGCGGCCAGAGGGCGAAGGTTGCGGCTGTGAGCAGGCCGAACAGGGCGGCGATGCCAAGCGGGCCCGGATAGACGCCGAAGCGCGGCGGAACCGGCAGCACCCCAGCAAGCGCCTCCGCCGCCACCCAGGGCAGGGCCAGCCCGGCTGCAAGCCCGATGGCGATGCCGATCGCCGCGATGGCGAGAAGCTGGAGCGCCGAGGCGGCGAACACGGTCGCGGCGGGAGCGCCAAGGCATTTCAGTGTGGCGATCGTCCGCCGACGCGACTCCGCCCAGGCCGTCACCCCATTGGCGACGCCAATCCCGCCGACGAGCAGGGCGGTCAGCCCGACCAGCGTGAGAAACAGAGCCGTCTGCTCGACGAAGCGTATCACGCCCGGAGCCGCCTGGGCGTAGGTGCGGATACGCCAGCCGCCGTCGCGGAACGCCGCCTCCAGGGCGGAGCGGAAGGCGCCGACGTCCGAGCCCTCGGGAAGACGGATCCTGTATTCGTAGCGCACGAGGCTTCCTGGCTGGACGAGCCCTGTCGCGGCGAGCGACTCGGCCGAGATCATCACGCGCGGCCCGAGCACGGCAGGGCTTGCCACCCGGTCCGGCTCCTCGGCGAGCACGCCGCGCAGCTCGAACAGACCATCGCCGAGCCGAACAGTGTCGCCTGGGCGGAGCTTCAGCCGCTCGAGCACCACCGCCTCGGCGACGAGGCCAGGCCGCCCGTTCCGCACCGCAAGCGCTTCCGCAAGCGGCATCGCCGGCTCAAGCCGCGCCGCGCCATAGAGCGGATAGGCTCCATCAACCGCCTTGAGCTCGACCAGCATGCGCTCGCGCGCGCCTGCCTCAACCACGAGCATCGAGCGCAGCTCGGTGACCGCTGAGAGCCTCCCGCCGCGCTCCGCGATCCAGGCGCGGGCTTCCTCAGGCATCGGCCGGTAGCCGACCGACACCTCGAGATCGCCGCCGAGGATACGCCGCCCGTCCGCCTTCAGCCCCTCCTCGACCGCCCGCGAGAGCGTGCCGACGGCAGCGATCGCCGCCACCCCAAGCGCGAGGCAGGCGATCACGATCCGCATCGCACCGACCCCGCCGCGCAGCTCGCGCCGGGCGATCCGCCAGGCATTGGCAAGAACGAGGGACATCACGAGAGTGCCCGGTCCGACTCGATGCGCCCGTCCGCGATCGCGATGATCCGCCCGCAGCGCGCGGCAAGCCGCTCGTCATGCGTGACCAAGATGAGCGTCGTGCCGAGCTCGGCGCGGAGGCCGAACAGCAGGTCCATGACCGCAGCCCCGGTCGCGCCGTCGAGATTGCCTGTCGGCTCGTCGGCGAGGATGATGGCGGGGCGGGCGACGATGGCGCGCGCGAGTGCCGTGCGCTGCTGCTCCCCGCCAGAGAGCTGTGCGGGATAGTGCCGCGTGCGGTGGGCAAGGCCCACGCGGGCGAGCGCCTCCCGCGCCCGCGGCAGCGCATCGCCCACACCAGCGAACTCGAGCGGCAGGGCGACATTCTCCTCTGCCGTCATGGTCGGCACGAGGTGGAAAGACTGGAAGACGATCCCGACATGGTCGCGCCGGAAACGCGCAAGCGCGTCCTCGTCGAGCGCGGTCAGCTCCTGGCCAGCGACCCGGATCGAGCCGCCGCTTGCGCGGTCAAGCCCGCCGAGCAGCATCATCAGGGTGGACTTGCCTGACCCCGAAGGGCCGACGACGGCAACCGCCTCGCCTGCCGCAACCGAGAAGGAGACCCCCTTGAGAATGTTGATTTGCCCGGCAGCAGAGGCCACGGTGAAGGAGAGGTCGCGCACCGCGATCAACGACTCCTCCGCCCGCTCGGCCGAGGCGGCGAGGGGCAGGCCGGAAACCATGGCATCCATGCGCGCGCAGTCCTCCGCTTTCCCCCCGCGATATGGCCCGCCGCTCGCGCGCCGCAAACTGGCGGGCTTCGGCGCGGCAGCCCTTCTCACGCCCATGTCAGCCGGGTTTGCCGAAGGAGAGCAGCGCGAAATCCGAATCCTCGCGCTCGGCGACAGCCTCACCGCCGGCTATGGCCTCTCCCGGAGCGAGGGGTTCGTCGCCCAGCTCCAGGCAGCGCTCCGCGCCCGAGGCATACGGGCGAGCGTGCTCGATGCGGGCGTCTCCGGCGACACGACGGCGGGCGGCCGGGCGCGGCTCGACTGGGCGCTCGCCGATCGGCCGGATGCGGCGATCGTCGCGCTCGGCGGCAACGATCTTCTCCGTGCCATCCCGCCTGAGGCGACCTACGCCAATCTCGACGACATCCTGAGGCGGCTTAAGCAGCGCAACATCCCGGCTCTGCTTGCCGGAATGCTCGCTCCGCGCAATCTCGGGGCCGAGTATGTCGAGGCCTTCGAGGGGGCCTACCGTCGGCTTGCCCGCGAGCACGACGTCGTGTTCGTGCCCTTCTTCCTCGAAGGAGTCGCGGGCAACCCAGACCTCAACCAGCCGGACGGGATCCATCCGAATGCGCGCGGCGTGGCGTTGATGGTCGAGCATATCCTGCCCGCCGTCGAGGCGCTGCTTGCGCGGGTGCGTGGGTGAGGAGAGGGGGATGGTCAGGCTCTTCGTCGCGCTCGATCTGCCGGGCGAGGTGCGGGAGAGGCTCAGGCTGCTGAGCTGGGCGAAACTCCCAGGCGCGCGCTGGGTGCCGCCAGAGAACATGCATCTGACTCTTCGCTTCGTCGGCGAGGTCGATCACGGCCGGGCGGACGACATAGACGCAGCCCTTGCCGCGATCGTCGCGCGCGGCTTCTCGCTCACCCTCGAGGGGGTTGGCGCCTTCGAGACCGGGCGGCGCGTGCACGCGCTCTGGGCAGGGGTCGAGCGCAACCCGGCGCTCGAGCATCTGCGCGCGAAGGTGGAGAGCGCGCTCGTTCGCGCCGGCTGCGCGCCGGAGCGGCGCAAGTTCAGCCCGCATGTGACGCTTGCGCGGCTTGACCAGCCGGACACGGCCAAGCTTGCCGCTTGGCTCTCGGCCAATGCTCTGTTCCGCCTCGGCCCCGTTCCGGTCGAGCATTTCACGCTGTTCTCCTCGCATCTCGGCCGCGACGGAGCGCACTACACGGCGGAGGCAGACTACGCGCTGCAGCCCGCCTGAGGCGAACCTCGCTCAGCCTGCCTTGGGCCGGAAGTCGAGCGCGACCCCGTTCATGCAGTAGCGCTCGCCCGTCGGCGGCGGCCCGTCGGGGAAGACATGGCCGAGATGGCCGCCGCACTTGGCGCAGTGCACCTCAGTCCTGGTCATGAAGAAGCTTCTGTCGATTCGGGTGCCGATCGCGCCCGGGATGGGGCGGAAGAAGGACGGCCAGCCCGTGCCGCTGTCGTATTTCGCCGAGGACTCGAAAAGCGGGCTGCCGCAGCCTGCGCAGTGATAGGTGCCGGCGCGCTTCTCGACGTTCAGCGGCGAGGTACCGGCGCGCTCGGTGCCGTGGCAGCGCAGCACGCGATAGGCCTCGGGGCTCAGGATGGCCCGCCACTCCTGTTCCGTCCTGGTGACGGGGAAGGTCTTGGTGGTCGTGCTCATGCGCTCTCCCATGCTCCGCCGTGCCATCAGGTTTCCCCTTGGCCGTCTCAGCGCAAGCCCCCGCTCACGCGAGCAGGCCGGCAGCCAGCGCTTCGATCGCGGCGGCGATGTCCTCGCCAGAGCGGCTGGTGCGCCGGAAGGTCGCCTCGCCAACGACCCAGCCCGTGCGCACCTCGAGCACGCGCAGCCGGATCGCGACGGTGACGGTGGCGGCGCCGAACAGGCCGCCTGGGACGGTTTCGGCGTGGACAACGGAAAGCCGAACGACACGCGGCAGGCCCCGCGCCGCCGCCTGCAGCAGCAGGGCCCCGTCCGGCGCCGGGTCGGCAGCCGGCCGCTCGCCGATGGCGCGCCGGAGCGCCTCCTGCGCGAGCGCCGTGGTGGAGTCGCGGTCCGGCAGGGTCAGGGGCAGGGCGACCTCGGGCACCACGAGCCCAGGCATCACCGGCAAGGGCATCGTGCCCGAGTCTCTCGTCTCAACGAAGGCCGCAGCCGCGGCGCAGGCCGCGACTCCGAGCGGCAGAAGCAGCGCTGCCCGCCGCCTCATCCCACCGCCGTCATCCGCGAAGCCGCGCGATCGTCGCGGTGGTGCTGTTGCCGGGCAGGAGTTCGGCGAGAAGCACCCTTCCCCCCCAGCTGCGCACCATGTCCGCGCCAACCACCGTCTCGAGCGTGTAGTCAGCCCCCTTCACCAGCACGTCTGGGCGAAGCGCCGCGATCAGGGCCTCCGGCGTGTCCTCCTCGAATACGGTGACAAGGTCGACATCGGCGAGAGAGGCGAGCACGGCCGCCCGCGCGGCTTCCGTCTGCACCGGTCGAGCCGGCCCCTTCAGCCGCCGCACAGAGGCGTCCGAGTTGAGGCCGACGACGAGTCGGTCGCAGGCCCCTCGCGCCTGGGCAAGTAGGTGCACATGGCCTGGGTGGAGGAGGTCGAAACAGCCGTTGGTGAAGCCGATCCTCCAGCCGCGGCGGCGCCAGCGCTCCACCTGCTCGACCGCCTCCTCGCGCGTCACCACCTTGCGCAGGCTGCCGGAGGCGGGGGAGAGGACGGCGAGGATCTCCGCCTCGCGGGCAACGGCCGTGCCGATCTTCCCCACCACCACGCCTGCGGCGATGTTCGCAAGCCGCGCGGCGAGGGGAAGGGCGAGGCCTGCGGCAAGCCCCGCGGCGAGGGTGGCGACCACAGTGTCGCCCGCACCCGAGACGTCGAACACCTCGCGCGCCTCGGCGGCGAAGTGGATCGCGCCGCCGCCGCGGCGAACGAGCGTCATCCCGTCCTCCGACCGGGTGCAGAGCACGGCGCCGAAGCCGTGCGCTGCGATCATGGCCTCGGCCGCGGTGACCACCTCCTCGGGCGTCTCGGTCGGCAGGCCGGAGGCCTCCGCCAGTTCCCGCCGGTTCGGTGTCAGCACGTCGGCGCCGGCATAGCGGCCATAGTCGGGCCCCTTCGGATCGACGACCGTGATACGCCCTGAGGCGCGCGCGGCGCGGATGATGGCCGAGGCGGCCGAGCCCGCGAGCACCCCCTTGCGATAGTCCGACAGCACGACGGCGCGGCAGGCGGCCATCGCCTCGGTGGCGATCCGCACCAGGCGTTCGGAGAGCTTCGGATGAATCGGCTCGGTGGTCTCGCGGTCGGCGCGCAGGAGTTGCTGGCCTGAGGCGATGTAGCGTGTCTTGACCGTTGTCTGGCGCCCGCCCTGCACGAGCAGCCAGGGCTCGACCTTGGGCTGGCCGCCGATCAGGGCGGTGAGGTCGGAGCCGGCGTCGTCATCGCCGATCACCGTCACGAAGGCGGCCGAGGCGCCGAGCGCGGTGATGTTGCGCACGACATTCGCCGCCCCGCCGGGCATCGCCGTCTCGCGCTCGACCGAAACGACCGGGATCGGCGCCTCGGGGCTCACCCGGGTGACGGAGCCATACACATACCGGTCGAGCATCGCATCGCCGACGACGAGGACGGAGGCGCGCTTCAGAGCGGCAAGCCCGCTGGCAAGGTCGGCACGGTCGGGGTCGCGGTCGTCTTCCGGCAGATGGTCGGGCATGAGCGGATGGCCTAGCCGAAACCCGCGCCCGCGTCACGCCTGCAGGAGCCTAAGCCGCCCCGCCCAGAGCACGGCGCAGCTGAGCCGCCCGCCATAGACCGCGCCCGTGTCCAGGCCGATCCGGTTCGGCCGGATCACCACCGTCTTAGCCGGTGTGTGGCCGTGCACCACCACAGCGCCATGCTCGGCCGTGGAGGAGAGGAAGGGCTCGCGTATCCAGATCAGATCCTCCGGATCCTGCCGGTCGAGCCGCACGCCGGGCCTCACCCCGGCATGGGCGAAGAAGTATCCCCCGAACCGGGCCGAGCGGGCGAGGCCGCGCAACAGGGCGAGATGCGCGGCCGGCAGAGCAGACGCCCAAGCCTCCTGCGGCGCCTCCGGGTCGGCGCCCCAGGAGGCGAGCGCAGCGCCCCCGCCGTTCATCAGCCAAAGCGCTGCCGCCCGCGCGTCGCCCGGGTCGTCGAGGGCGGCAAGCAGCATCGCTTCGTGGTTGCCCATCAGCCGCACCGTCTCAGCCGTGAAGGGCGGCGGGCGGGCGAGCCGCTCGAGCACGCCTCGGCTGTCGGGGCCGCGATCGACATAGTCGCCGAGATAGACGATCACCTTCCGCGGCTCGGCTGCCGAGGCCGCGTCCTCTGCCATCAGCGCGTGCAGCGCATCGAGCTTCTCCGCGCAGCCATGGATGTCGCCAACCGCATAGACGCGCAGGCCCTCAGGCAGGGATGCGGGAGAAGCGAGGCTGCCATCCGGCCCGCAGTCGTCGGGCCGGCTGTCCTTGGGCCGGCTATCCTTGGGGCGCTCTGCCACGGGATCGGGGTTCCAGGAAGGGTCGTGCAAGGCTAGTGGGATGGCCTCGGCTTCGGAAGGCCCAGCGCGGAAGCGTCCCTTGCGCTGCGGCCGCGGACGGCCCAAGCCTGCGCCAGGATGAGGAGAGAATGAGGGACACAGCGCTCGGCCCCGCAATCGTCGCCGAGGGGCTCGTCAAGCGCTACGGCGCGGTCACCGCGGTCGACGGGGTCGGCTTCGAGGCCAGGCGTGGTACCGTGCTCGGCCTGCTTGGCGGCAACGGCGCGGGCAAGACCACCACCATCGCCATGCTGCTCGGCCTCCTTATCCCCGACGCGGGGCGCATCACCGTGCTCGGCCATGACATGGCGACCGACCGCTTCGCAGCGCTTGCGCGGATGAACTTCTCCTCGCCCTATGTCGCCCTGCCGCACCGACTCTCTGTGCGTGAGAACCTCACAGTCTACGGCCATCTCTACGGCGTGCCGAGGCTTGCCCGCCGGATCGCGCGTCTTGCCGAGGAGCTCGAGCTCGGCGGCTTACTCGACCGCCCTGCGGGGCAGCTCTCGGCCGGGCAGAAGACCCGCGTGGCGCTGGCCAAGGCGCTGATCAACACCCCAGAGGTGCTGCTGCTCGATGAGCCGACGGCGAGTCTTGACCCGGACACGGCGGATACGGTGCGCGGCTGGCTCGAGCGCTATCGCGACGAGACCGGGGCGACGATCGTGCTTGCCTCGCACAACATGGCGGAGGTGGAACGTCTCTGTTCCGATGTCGTGATGCTGAAGGCGGGCCGCGTGGTCGATCGCGGCAGCCCTGCGGCGCTGATCGGCCGCTACGGGCGGGAGGATCTCGAGCAGGTGTTCCTTGACATCGCGCGCGGGACGGGGGTCGCTGCGGGAGGCGTCGGGTGAGGCGCGCGATG
>Ga0308417_1000799_pt1 | contig 22038 bp, 19 predicted proteins | sample HotsprSampleOS65_FD_203528 | JGI IMG/M metagenome (GOLD analysis project Ga0308417, IMG submission 203528) | Hot spring phototrophic mat microbial communities from Octopus Spring, Yellowstone National Park, Wyoming, United States - 20090730_OS65 ... | reverse complement strand
TGCCGCTGGTGGCACGGATCGCGATGCGACCGCTAGCGGCGGTCGGCGGTATGTAGTGCTCCCAGGTGTAGGCCCCGGTTGGAGTGCGGACTTCAAAGTCGGGCCGCCCCGTCACGCTCACCCGCACGGTGGCCCCGGACGCGAACCCCCCGACGACGATGCGCACCCGGTTGCCGGGAGTGACGACGGAGGGCGTGGTCGTCACCATGGGCTGCCGCGGCTTCAGGCTGGCGCGCGCTTCCGAATCGCCCGGGGCATACTCCAGTTCACCGCCCTCGAAAATCTGCCGGATGCGTCCCTCGATCGTGAACTCGTCTCCCACCGGCATGCCGAGCACGCCGCCCGCGCCCTCGAGGGCAAGATATTTGGCAAGGATGGGGCCGCGGACGAAGAACGCCTGGCCGGCGCGCGCTCCGGTGCGGGCTGCGTAAATCGCCCCGCCGAGGAACGTCTGCGAGATTCCTGCCGTGCCGGTGAACGTCAGGAAGGGGCTGGCTTCTTCCAGCGGCGGGCCGGCCACGCCGGTTTCGTAGCCGAGCGCGGCCCACTTCGCCAAAATCGCGCCCGCCACGATGCGCACGGGCGTGCCGGCCAGCGCCGCATCATTCTCGAACAACTGGCGTCCGCCAGGAGTTGCGTCGGAAATCGGGTAACCAAGGCTGCCGGTCGGTCCGCCCAGCTCCTCCCAGCGTGCAAGGATGGCGCCAGTCAGCACGAACGCCGCGGGAATGCGATCCGGCTTGGCCAGGACCACGCGTGCGCCCGAGGCGTCCGTGAACTCCTGCACGTAGCCGTTGCCCGCGCGGCGGACCGCATTCGGCGTGGGCAGCCGTAGCGAAAGCCGGTTCCGTGTTACGGCGTCCTCGAAGGCTTGCTGGATGGCCGCCGTAGGCGCGCCTTCACCAATCTGGCAACACGGCGCGGTGACGACCACCGTGATCGGCAGGCTTGTCTTGCCCTCGCTGGTGGCCTGAACCGTGGCCACGCCGCCGCCCACTGCTTTGAGCGTGACGCTCGCACCCGATGCCTCCAGGCTCACGATGCGGCTGTTGGAGGTGGTCCAGTTCACCTGGCGATCTGTCAGTTCCGCTCCGTTCGCAGCGTACAAGGTGGCCCGAAGCGTCAGCGTATCGCCCAGATTCATCCGCAGCGGGCTCGTGGAAGGCTGAATCGCGATGCTGGCAACAGGCAACCGCAGCGTCGCGCCGGCGCCCGGCGCGTACTCGACGCTGCCGCCCTCGAAGGTCTGCCGGCGACGCCCGTCTGGAAGGAGGAGCTCGTCGGAAATGGGAAAGCCCAGCACGCCGGCGTAGGTGGTGTAGGACGAATACAGCTCCCACACCGGCTGCTGCACGGCGAACGTGCGCCCGCTGTAAAGGCCGGAAGTGATGCGAACCAGGGCGCCGTTGGCGAAGCTCTGGAAGGCGCCTGTGGTTCCCGCCGAGGAAGTCACGGTAGCTTCGTTGCTAACGGCCGGTCCCAGTCTGCCCACGCCGCCCAGGGTCTTCCAGTGTGTGAACAGCGGATCGCGTAGGAGGAAATTCTGCTGCCCCGTCGGCGCCCCTGGATACACGAAGAGGACGTAGTTCTTGTCGAAGATTTGATACTGGCAGGCGCCCAGCGTGGCCGAGGAGCAGGTGCTCGTATCCATGGTGGGAAAGCCGACCACCCCGGGGCCGAGTTGCTCGCCGGTGTAGTAAGCGTACATCGGCGCCAGGACCTGGAAGGTGTCAATCGGGACTATCCCGTCCTCGCCCTGGGCTGGCGGGTACGCGGTAGACGTGTTGGGCTTGACAATGGCCAGCCGCTCCGTAGAGCCGCCCACGCCGCGAAAGATCTGGATCAGGCCTGTGCCGCCGAACGGTTGCACGGGCGTCAACGGCGGCATCACGACCAGGGTGTAGAAATTATTCCGGAAAAAGGCCTGGAGGAACCGTTGCCGGATGGCTTCATTGGGCGCGCCCGTGCCCACGTCAATGGTCTGGGCAAGGCAGCACACAGCAATTGCCAGGCTGAAAGGCAGGCGCACGGATCTCATGGGGGATGAACCATGTTACAAGAACCCACGCCCGGCGCACGAGTTGCGGCGGCGCAGCGCCTGCTCACTCCTTGATGAGCTTCCGCAGGCCTCGCAGCCGCATCTTCAGTTCCTCGCTCGCTTCCACGATTTCGGTGGTGTCGTAAATCACCCGCGGCGTCATGAAGACGATCAGCTCGGTGCGTTCCTTGGTGGTGCTGCGGTTGCCGAACAGGTTGCCCACGATGGGCAGTCGGTGTAGCACCGGCACCCCCTGCGAGCTTTGCGTGTCGGATTCCTGGATGATGCCGCCGATGGCGATGGTGTCGCCATCGTTGACCGTCACCTGCGTCTGCACGCTGCGTTTGGAAAACGACGGCGACTGGATGGCGGCCGTGGCCGCAGGCGGTTGCGGCGCGCTTACCTCCTGGTTGATCACCAGCGTCACGATGCCCGTCGGATTGACCCGCGCCATCACGTTCAACGTCACGCCGCTCTGACGGTTGACGATCGAGTTGGTGAACAGCGACGAGCCGCCGGATTGGATCGGGCTGACGGCCTGCGCGGCCAGCGTCGGCACCTCGGTGCCCACGTTGATCGAGGCGGGAATGCTGTCGGTGGCGATGACGCTGGGCGCCGAGATGACGCGCGCCCGTCCCGTGGCTTCCTGCGCGGTGAGGAAGGCAAGCAATTCGCGGCTGCGGCCAACTAGCAGCCCCGCCGTCATCTGTGTGCCGTCGCCCGAGGCCGCCGCCTGAAAGGTGCGCGATCCCAGCTTGGCCTTGCCCACGTCGCCGCCGCCGCGCGTTTGCAGGTAGGCCATGACGCCGCTGGCGAAACTGCCGGTCAGCGAGACTTCATAGATCTTGGCCTCGACCAGCACTTGCCGCGGCGGCACGTCCAGCTCGCGCAGCAGCTTCAGGATCTGCTCATATTCCTGCGGCGTGGCCTGAATCAGAAGCGTGTTGTCGAAGGGATTGGGCACCACGCGTGGCACTCGGGCTGCGGTTTGCGCCTGCGCTGCGGCCGCGCCCAGGTAGGTTCCGGTGATGTCCGTCTGGGGTTGGACGCCCGGCGTCGTGGCGACGGGACCGGTAGGCGTCAGGACGGTCGCGGGCTGGCCGGGCATGTAGACGCCGGGGGCGCCGTAGCCCGGCATCATGGCGCCGTAGCCGGGGTAAGCGCCATAGCCCATTCCGTATCCGCCATAGCCCATCCCGTATCCGCCGTAACCCATGCCGTAGCCCAGGCCGCCGAAGCCCAGTCCGAACATGCCGTAGCCGAAGCCGTAGGTCATGCCCATGTAGAGCATCATGATGGCTTGCGCCAGCGTCTCCGCCCGCCCGTAGCGGACCCGATACACGTAGTTATCCACGGCGCCCGCGGTGACCTTGACCGGGATGTCCAGCTTGGCCAGCCACTTTTCCACCTGTTCGAAGACGCCGGGATTGGGCGCCACGGCGATGATCGTGTTGATGCGGTCCAGCGGCATGAACCGCACGGGCGAGGTCTTCTCGGCCAGCGAAATGGACTTGAAAATGTTCTCCAGCTCCTTGGCGATGTCCGAGGGCCGGCTGTGCTTGGTTTCGAACAGGCGCACGCGCTGCGTGGCGAACGTGTCACTGTCGAACAGCGCGATCAACTCCATCGTGCGGCGCATGTTGCGCGCGTTATCCAAAATGATCAGCAGGTTGGCGGGATCGTAGGAGGTCACCACGGCGCCTTCGCCCAGAAACGGTTGCAACAGCTTGGTCAGCTCGCCTACCGTGGCGTACTTCAGGAAGACGAGGTTCATGAGCATGCGCTCGTCTTCCGGGAAGGTCTTGATGTCGGTCTGCGGCGCCAGAGGCAGGCGCGGCACGTCGCCCGCGGGCACGATGCGGTAGAACTCGCCCACCTGCACCATGGCCGCGCCGTTGATGCGCAGGATGGTTTCCAGCAGCGGGCGCACGTCCACAGCGCGCAGCTCGCCGTAAGTGTTCAGCGTGACCGTTCCCTTGACGCGCGGATCCAGGATGTAGTTGATTTTGAGCCGCCGCGCCAGCACGTCAATGACGTCGGTGAGCGAGGCGTTCTGCAAGTTGAGCACGAAGCCGCCGCCGGGCGCCGGCTCTGCCTGAACAGGCGCCGTCTGCGCGGCCGGCTGCTGATTTGCGGCGGCAGGCGCTTGCGCGGCGGCCGCCTCCGGCCTGGCCGAGGGCGCCGGTTGCTGCGCTGCCGGGACAGCCAGCACCGTGCACAACAGCCCCCATGCGATGCGCATCGCGTTACTCCTTCGGACGAGCTTCGGCGCGTCGTTTTTGCTCGCGCTCCCAGGCGCGCTGCTCCAGCTCGTCCAGCTCGGTCTTTTTCTTGGTCCAGCGGCTCACCCCGAACGGCGTCCGGCGCTCGAAGCGCAGTTGATCGCCCTCCTCGGTGACCTTCAGTGCTGCCGAAGGATCGTCGGCCTCGGGGTTGGCGTTCGCCTTCTCCGGTTTCTCTTCGCCCTTCATGACCCCGAAAGGACTGCGACGGAGGATCCAGGTCTTGCCCTTGTCGTCTGTCCAGCGGTACACGCCGGGCTCGATCTCCCTGGCGTCCGGGGGAATGCCGGCGCGTTTGGAATCAGCCGCCGAAGCGGCTTTCGGCCTTGGCGATCTCTTGGAATCTTTGTCCTGGGCTGGTGCCGGCAACGCGGTGGCCAGCGCGATGACAAGAAGGATTCTCTTCATGGTTCGCTGCTCCTGTTCATTTCAAGCGTTCCCAGCGGCAGGTCGCTCCGAACGGGGTCGGCGTGATGATTTTGCGAAAGCCGTCGCGTACGGTGCCCGGCGGATCGGTGTCCCCAGGCTGGCAGGCGCGAATGTCGTCGGTGAGTTGCGGACCCGGGCCCGACACGCTGGGCTGCTGGACCACGGGCTGCGGTGGAGCGGATGCGGCGGCTCGCGCCGCCTCCACGCCGCTTTCCGCCGGGCTGCTTTTGGGTATCAACTCCTCGAGTCTCTTGCTCACGCGTCGCCCTTCGAAATCGAAGACGGCCTCTTGCCGGTTGATGGCCGCCAGCACGAACGGCCCGATCCTGTCGCCCGCGCGCACGTCCTGGCTCGGGGCTCCGGATTTCTCGCTCATAATGGCGGTGAGCCCGTCGCCCAGGTCCATCAATCCGTAAAGCACGGGCAGCGGCGGCAGGGGCTTTTCCGGCGGCTTCTCGATCACGACCGTGGGATTGCGATCGCGGCTGAGCAGCATCTTCTCGGCGACCTCGATGTAGTCAGCCGCCCGCACCGGTGCGGGTACGGGCAACGGGGCCAGGGGAGGCGGGGGCAGCGGCTTGATCTGCTGCCCGAGAACCATGGCGTCGCGATGACGCGCCTCCAGCCACTGCTGGCGCGCCCGCCACCCGACGAGCGCCACCAGCGCCGCCAGCACCAGATCCAAAATCAAAAGCCTGCGCTTCAAAACCGTCCCAGTCCTTTCTTTTCCGGCACCAGATTCCGGGGCACGATTCCCGAGACGGTGACGCGCGCGTTCACCGTCTTCTTTTTCTGATCCCCCGCTGACACGCGGAGTTCGTGGAGCGCCACCAGCTCGGGTTGCGCCGCAATCTCGGCCAGCAGATTGACCAGCTCTTCGATGCGGCACTCCACCGAGACGCTCACCACCGCCTCGCCGTACTGTTCCCCGTACGGACGAATCGGCCCAAGCTCGATGGCGCGGATCTCCACCGGGGCGGGCAACTCTTTGGCCGCCCGGCGGACAATCTCCAGCACCCGCGCCTGCGCCTGCGCTCCCGTTTCCGCGCGGACGATGCCTTGCTCGCGCGCTTCCAGCTCGGCGGTCACGGCGCGCAGGACCTCTTGCTTGCCCGGCACAGAGGCAGCCAGCTCCCGGAGCCGCGCCAGCCTTCTCTCCGCGGTGGGAATGTCCCCGGCAGGTGCAACGACGGGCGCAGGCGCTTCACCGGGCACAGCGACGTAGACTATGGCCGTAATGGCCAGCGCCACACCCAGCAGGAGCAACGCCCGACGATCGCGTTCGCTCAGCTTCATTGGGCGCCTCCCTCGCGCTGGCAACGAATCCGGAAGCTCTCCGCGCTGCCGATCCGGGCGATCGGCATGGTGAACTCGGAGTTGCGCAGCAGCGGCGATTCATCCAGCACTTTGAGCAGACCCGCCGCCTGCTCGGCTTCGCCCGCCAGATTCACCGCGTCGCGGGTCATTTCGAGCTGGGCCAGCCAGATGGGAGGCTCCAGCCGACGGGTCAGTTCGGCCAACAGATCCAGGTCGGCCTTGGAACGCCGCCGAAACTCGTCCAGCGAGCGGGTGCGCACCCGGATCGCCTCCACCTGGCGGTCGAGCTCACCGGCTTTGAGCGCCACTGGCTCCAGGCGCGCGATCTCGGCCCGCAGGGCTGCCAGGTACCGCCGGTCTTCGATGGGGCGGATGGCGGCCAGCGCCAGGCCCGCTGCTGCCAGCAACACCAGCAAGGCGACCGTGGGCGCGTAGATCAGCCGCGATGCCGTGGCGCGGTGCTCGGCAGGCAGCAGGTTGAGGGGCAAGTCGAGCCGGGGACACGCCGCATGCAGGGCGGCGGCGTACGCCCGCGCGAAGACCGACAAATCAAAATCGGATGGAAATGTTCTGGGTGCGGGAAGCACCTGCGCGAGCCGTAACGCGCCGTCGTGCGGCTCCAGGCGCAGATCCGCCGCCGCCATGGCCGCCACGCGTTCCCAGCCGGCGGGAAATTCCGCCGAGAAGACGGCTCGCGTGGGGCTTTCCCCGTAGGCCTCGACGCCCTCCTCATCCTCATGCAGGGCCAGGAAGCCTCCCGCCGGAGGGGCGCCGAGCAGGCGCAGCGCCGAATAAATCGCAGCCGCCGCAAACGTGAACGCGGCCGCTTTCACGCCCGCTTCGGCCAGCAGGCTTGCGTAGCGCCCGATGGTCTCGTGCCGCGTGATCCCGATCAACACCGAGTCGTTCGCCGCCAGTCGCGCCCAAGCCCAGGCCGCCTCCTCCTCGGCGTAGGGGTGCAGAGCGTCAATCTGAAACGAAATGGCGGGGACCAGATCCTTGACCGGGACGCCCGGCAGGGCGAGCACGCGTACGATGACCTCGCGCCGCGGCAACAAAACCGTGGCCGCCAGGTGAGAAAGTCCCAGCCGCTTCAGGAAGTCCGCGTATTCGGCGCCCCATTCCGCGGCGGGACGCTCGCGGAAGCGTTCGATGACGGTCGAGCCCAGCACGCGAACGCCGCCGGGCCGCACCCGGGCCGCCACCACCCGCAAGTCCCGCATCCCCATCTCGATGCCCACGCCCGTGCCGATGGCCAGCCATCTGCGCAGGCGGGAATTGTACGGCAACCAGGTCATGGCTTCACATGGCAGGCGCAGGCAGCCAGACCTCGGGCGTCGGGCCGTGCGCCCAGGCGTTTTCGTACCACCTCAATACGTGATAGGTGCGATCCCACCCCGGAGGCAATCGCTTGATCGTAGCGGCGACCGAACGCCGCAAATCCGACAGCGCCCCGTTCGGCAAGCGCAACCGCGCTGTCGCGCGGAGCGTGTAGATCGTGCCGCCGCCGAGGCCCAGACGGTGGAAGCCCGGTTCGCCGGCCAGCGGCTCCAAGTCCCGCGGTGCGCGGAACGGACCATGCCGCCGACGTTCCACGATCCAGGAAACGGCTTGCGGGCTCAGCCCCACCGCAGCCAGCAAGGCGGGCGGCGCCGTGTTCACATCGAGCCGGGCGCCCGCGCCGTACACCGTCACGCAGTCGCGGAAGCCGCCGCGCGGGTAGAGCCGTCCCTGCTCGTCCGTGACATAGTCGCCGTAGAACAGTTCCGGGGTCATGCCCTTCACCAGCAGCGCTTCCTCTACCTCTTCAAAAGACGCATGCCGCGCCTGAAAAGACGGAGTCAGGCTCAGGTAGTACTGATCGAAAGGCGTGGGCTGTGCGGCCGGGGTGCGCCAGTCCACGATGGCTAGCGCGATTTCGCGCGCCCGCCCGGGTTCGGCGCCCAGGTGAACCAGCAGTGCGTACAGATCTTCCGGGGTGGCGGTGTTCAGATTGAGCTTGCCGGACTCCGGGATGATTTCCACCACCGCGTCGCCGGCAGGGAACTGGAAGTAAAGCAGCGAGCGCCATGGCGCCCAGTAGCGCGGCGTGCCATCCGCGGCGACGGCGCCGGGTCCCCAATCCATGTAGAGGATCGCGCGTTCGATCGCCCCGGTCGCGAGGTAGTACGCGCGCACGCTGTCCAGCGCGTTGGCGCTGCGTTCGGTCTCGGCGCGCACCGTGGAAGCCACGGCGAAGGCGATGGCGGCCAGCGCCGCCGTCAACCACAACACAGCCAGCAACGCGCCGCCGCGTCGTCGGGCAACTCGATGCCTAATCCACATAGTCGGTCATCGGAATTTTGTTCACGCGAACGGGCGCAATCAGTTCCATCGCCTGCACGCGCGACGGATCGGGTTCGAGCGGCGCCATCTCGACGCGAATGGCCCGCGGCCACTGCGGTTGCACCCAACGCGGAACCCAGCGCTCAGGCGCAGGCGGAGGAGGCGCTTCACGATACCAGAAACGGCAAAAGGCCAGCCGGTCGGCCAGCACGAACGAGTTCGGTCCCACCTGGATGGGAGGGAACAAGGGAACCTGGGCGCCGGTCAGCGGATCCGGGCCCATGCCCAGGCAGAACATCCCTGCGCCTGCCGGTCCCGTGTACAGATGTTCGTTGACCACCAGCCGCACGCCGCGGTTGTTCTCTCCGGGAATCACCTGGAACTCGAGGATTCGCGGGTAGCCGCGCGCGCCTTCAGCCAGCGAGTAACTGGAAAGGAAACGCATGGACTCGGGCTCGCCCTGAAAGAACGGCAGGCGCACCCGGGGCTGCTGGGGGCCGGGCACGCACTCGGCCACCAGCGGCATGAAGCCGGCGATCTGTTCCTCCAGGATGCGCTGGGCGCGCGCCACGCGGCGGTTGTCCATCAACCGGCTGTCGGTTTTCTGCATGGCGTCCAGACCCACGCGCATCGCCATGAGCACGCCCACGGAGATCAGGCTCAGCAGCGAGACCGCGATCAACAGCTCGAGCAGCGTGACTCCGCGACGGTTCATGGTCCGCTCGCAGCCGCCTGGATCAGCTCATCGCCGCGCAGCACGCCGCGGCGGTACGCTTCCAGACGAAGACTTCGCTTCTCGCCGGAGGCGGGCTCCCACCAGATCTCCAGTTCCACTCGCTCCAGGATCGCCGCGCCCGCGCCGGCTTGCGGTTGCATTTCGAACGGCGTCACCCGCGCCCGCCATCCTGCGCCGGCGCCGCCGGTCAGCGTGGGATCGAACTCGCCGCCGATCACGGTGAATTTCGGCAGCGTCGGATCGAGCAGCAGGGCGTCCATCTGCCGGCGCGCCAGCAGCGCGAGCCGGTCGGCCTCTGTCAGGCGCGCGGCGTTGCGCAGCGAGGTGGAGAGCGCCGCCAGCAGGCTGACGACGGCGATTCCCATGATGGTGGTCGCCACGAGCATTTCCAGCAAGGTAAAGCCCCGCTGCCTCATCGCTCGCCCTGCGGGATCTCGATGCGCGGCACGCCCGTGATGGGGTCCACGCTGACCAGACGCCGGTCGCCGCGGCGGTTGCGCAGCTCGACCTGGATGCGGGGCGCCGTGCCGCCCGGCAAGAGCAGGAACCGGCGCGCGCCCTGCTCGGCCTGCGGCAGCGCAGGATAGACAGCGGCGATGCGGACGCCTTCCTCCAGATCGAGCGTGCGTTCCGATCCCGGCTCGGTGCTACGCAGCACGAGCCGGTTCTCCGCCGGCTGGATCGTCAACTCGACCACCCGCTGCCTGCGTTCGGCGCGGTTGAGCGCGGTGTTGAAGAACATGGCGATCCGGTTGGAGGCCGACGTCAGCCGCAGCGAGTCCACGCCCGCGCCGACGGCCGGGAACGTGATGCCTATCAATAGGGACACCAGCGCCACCACGATGAGCAGTTCGATCAGGGTGACGCCCGCGCTTGCCCTTCGCGCCCGCACTACTGGCTCTTCCAGCTCACGATGTCGGCGTTGATGCCTTCGCCGCCCGGCTGCCCGTCGGCGCCGTAGCTGACGATTTCGGGCTCGTCGCCTTGCTCGCCCGGGTACTTGTAGACGTACGGCCGGCCCCAGGGATCGAGCGGGATTTCCTGCGGCAGGTACGGACCTTGCCACTGCGTGACGCCTTGCGGACGCACGCGCAGAGCTTGCAAGCCCTGCTCGGTGGTGGGGAAGGTCCCCGTGTCCAGCTTGTACGCGCCCAGCGCGGTCATGAAGGCGTTGATCTGCGCCCGCGCGGCCGTGATGCGCGCGGTGTCGGTGCGCCGCAACATGCGCGGCACCACGAGACCCGCGAACAGCGCGATGATGGTCACCACGACCAGCATCTCGATCAGCGTGATGCCGGCCTCGCCCCTGCGCGGGATTGCCCGATACCTCGGCTTCGCTGCCTCCTCGTTGCTCATAGCGCCACCTCGTTGATGCTGGTAATCGCCAGCAGCATGCTCAACACAAGGATCCCGACCATCACGCCCATCACCAGAATCACCAGCGGTTCGAACAGGGTGGTGAACCGCCGGATCGCGGTGCGGGTGTCGTTCTCGTAAATTTCCGCCATGCGACCGAACATCTGGTCGAGCCGTCCCGTTTCCTCGCCCACGCTCAGCAGGTGGGCGGCCAGCGCCGGGAACTGACCGCTTTTGCGCAGCGGCCCGGCGATGCCCTCGCCGCGTTTGACCCCCTGGGCCACCGCCTCCAGCGCGCGCGCCATGCGTTGGTTGGCGAGGATGCGGGCGGCGATATTCAAGGATTGCACCAGCGGCACTCCGTTGGCGACCAGCGTTTCCATGGCGCGGGCGAAGCGCGCGGTCTCGGCGCGTCGCAGCGCTTCGCCCAGCAGCGGCAGCCGCAGCCGCAATCCGTCCCACCACCAGCGTCCCGACGGGGTGCCGATGTAGGCGCGCAGGCCGGCCAGCGCACCCGCCGCCGATGCAAACACGATCCAGCCGAAACGTTTCAGAAGGTTGCTGGCCTCCAGCAGGGCTTGCGTCGCCGCAGGCATCCTCAGGCGCGATTCCTCGAACACCTGGGCGAAACGCGGCACGACGAAATAGAGCATGAGCGTGATGGAGGCCAGGCCGACTGCGACCAGCAGCGCCGGGTAGATCATCGAGGACAGGATGTAGTTGCGCAGCTCGTCGCGCGTGCGCTCGAATTCGGCCAGCCGCGCGAAAACCGGGGCCAGCGCACCGCCCGCCTCCCCGGCGCGCACGATGTTGACGTAAAGATCGGAGAAATACTCGGGATGAGCGGCCAGGCTGTCGGCCAGGGATTTGCCGCCCTTGAGAATGCGCAGCACGTCCTGGACCACGAGGCGGAACTCGGCGCGCTCGGTCAGCTCGGAGGTGATGGCCAGGGCGCGGTCCAGCGGCACGCCCGCGCCCAGCAGCGTGGCCAGCTCCTGCGTGAAGAAGAGCACGTCGCGTCGGCGCCCACGATGCCAGACGGGCAGACGCAAGGTGAACCCTTTCTTCGGTTCGCTGCCCACGTAGACGGGAATCAGGCCCTGCCGGCGCAGTTCGCGCGCCACCTCGCGTTCGCTGGCCCCGCTCAGCGTGCCCGTGCGCAGCTTGCCTTCGGGGGTGACCGCGCGGAAGTAAAAGGCCGCCATCAGAACTCCTGCGTGACGCGCAGCACCTCTTCGGCCGTGGTGAGGCCCGCGCGCACTTTCAACCAGCCATCTTCGGCCAGCCGGCGCATGCCGTGACGACGCGCCGCCTCGGTGAGGGTGGCGGCGTCGGCGTTTTCCATCACCAGCCGGCGCAGCTCGTCGTTCATCTCCATGAGTTCGAAGATGCCGATGCGGCCGGAATAGCCGGTGCCGAAGCACCTGGGGCAACCGGCGCCGCGGAAGGTGGCGATCCACTCGCCGGTGGGCGCCAGTCGTTTGCCCGCCGGAACCTTGCACTCGGGGCAGATCAGGCGCACCAGCCGCTGCGCGAGCACGGCCACCAGGGTCGAGCAGATCAGGTAGTTCTCCACGCCCATGTCGGTCAGTCGCGTGATGGCGCTGGGCGCGTCGTTGGTGTGCAGCGTCGAGTAGACGAAGTGGCCGGTGAGCGCGGCGCGGATGGCGATGTCGGCCGTTTCGCGGTCGCGGATCTCTCCGACCATGATGACGTCGGGATCCTGCCGCACGATGTGGCGCAGGCCGCTGGCGAAAGTCAGGCCGATCTGCGGGTTGACGTGGATCTGGTTGATCCCGTCCATCTGATACTCGACCGGGTCCTCGATGGTGATGATCTTTTTGTCCGGCTGGTTGATGCGTTTCAGGGCCGAATACAGCGTGGTGGATTTGCCGCTGCCGGTGGGGCCGGTCACCAGCAGCATGCCCCAGGGCAGGGAGGTGAAGTGCTCCATGCGCCGCAGCATGTACTCGTCGAAGCCCAGCCGGGTCAGATCGTAGAAATCGCCCGCCGAGCGGTCCAGCAGTCGCATCACCACGCTTTCCCCGTAGAGGGTGGGCAGGGTGGAGACGCGCAGGTCCACCTCGCGCCCCAGGACTTTGATCTTGATGCGCCCGTCCTGCGGCAGCCGGCGTTCGGCGATGTTGAGCCGCGCCATCAGCTTGACCCGGGAGATGATGGCCGCCTTCAGTTCGCGCGGCGGCGGCTCCTGATTGTAGAGCACGCCGTCAATGCGGAAGCGCACGCGGAATTCCTTTTCGAACGGCTCGAGGTGAATGTCGCTGGCCCGTTTCTCGATGGCCGAGGCGATCATGGCGTTGACCAGGCGGATGACGGGCGCCTCGCTGGCCATGTCGCGCAACTGCTCGAGATCCTCCTCGCGCTCGACGCCCGCGGCCACGGTCTCGCCGGTTTTTTCCGCTTCCCCGTAATACTTCTCGATGGCGTCCAGGATCTCGGATTCGGCGGCCAGCGCCACCTCCACGTTCAGCCCGGTGAAGCCCCGCACCGCCGAGATGGTCTCGAAGTCGAGCGGATCGGCCATGGCGAGGCGCAGGCAAGCGCCCTCCTGCGCCACAGGAACGAAGCGGCACTGGCGCATGAAGCGCGGCGAGAGGCCCTCGATCTCGGGCGTCACCGGCGGCGGCCCGTCCACGCTAACCAGAGGGACGCCGAGCTGGTCGGACAGGGCCGCCAGCACGTCGCGCATGGCCACGAAGCCCAAGTCCACCAGGATCTTGCCGATCTTGTCCCCGCGTTCGCGCTGGATCTCGAGGGCGCGGTCCAGATCTTCCTGGCTGATCAGGCCTCGGGCGATGAGCATCTCCCCCAACCGCATGGCGCTCAGAACTCCCTCACCGTAATCACCTCTTCCGCCGCGGCCGCGCCGCGCGCGCGCGCGCCCAGCAATTGCTGCCGCTGCGCCTGCATCAGAATCTGGCCGGGCAGACCTGTCCGGTCCTCCCAAGAGTAGTAAAACAGCGTGACGGCCAGCACCACCTGCTCGCCCGGGGGAAGGGCGTCCAAAGAGCCGGCGGCGTCCAGGAGCATTTCGCGCATCAGTTGCCGGAACAAAGCCAACCGTTGTTGTTTTTTGGCTCGCAGCCGCGCGATCTCCTCTTTGGTGAGAGCGGGGCGGAAGGGCGTCACCGCGGGTCCCGTCACCAGGTTGACTTCTGCGGTCAGCACCGCGCCGTAGCCCTCCAGGTACACGCCGCGCGTGGTGCCCAGCAGCATGAAGGGATCCTCGACGCTTTGCCGTTCGATGCGCGAATCGAAGATTCGCTCGAGCGCGGCCAGCGAAGCGCGGATGGCCCGCGGGCGATCCGCGGGCGCCAGGGCAGCCAGCAACAGCAGCCACGCGATGGTCATCGCACGCCTCCCTCCAGGTTGCTCGCCAGGTAAATCTGGAGCACGTTCATGCGCTTCTTCAGCACGTTGAAGTTCTCCTCCACGGCGAGCAGGTCGGCTTTACGCTGGAATTCCCATTCGCGCCGGGCTGCCGCCACCGCTTCCTCAAGGCGCTGCTGCTGGCGGACTTCGGCCTGGGCCAGCGCCTCCCGCACGGCGCGCTCGAGTTGCTGCCGGAACTCGGCTCGCAACCGCTGCTCGATGGCCGCCGTATCCACCGCAGGCGCCGGCGCGGCCGAAGGCTGAAACCGCCCGTGCGCCACGATGGCCAGCGCCAGCACGAGCGCCGAGGCGAAAACCCACTGCGGTCCCGCGGCCCACCCGCGTTTCCACCACGGGCGTTCGAAGACCGGGTCGGAAACGAAGGCGATGCGACGCGGGATTTCTTCCTCGCGCAGCGTGAGCAGCGCAGCCTGCGTCAGTCTGAGCCGCTCCAGCTCTTCGCGGCAGGCCGCGCAATCAGCCAGGTGGGACCGCACGCGGGCGCGTTCGGCTTGCTCCAGCTCGCCCAGCAGGTAACCTTTCAAATCAACCGCCTCACAACTCATGGCACGCTCCCGGCGCCGGCCGGCTCAGCTCTCGGAGCTGCGCACCGGCGCCAGCATTTCTTTGAGCCGGTCCAGGGCGGTGTACAGCCGCGATTTGACGGTCGAAACCGGGCAATCCAGGGCCTCGGCCATCTCCTCGAACTTCCACCCCTGGTAGATCTTCAGGATCACGGCCTCGCGCTGCTCCGGGGAGAGGCTGTTCAAAGCCCGCTCCACCGCGATGCTCATCTCGACCGGGTACATGCGGTAGCTGAGCGCTTCCCGGGCAAGCTCGCTGTCGGTGTCGCTCTCGGGGCGGCGGCGACGGAGCAACGAAAACGCTTCGTTGTGCGCGATGCGGAACAGCCAGGGGCCGAACCGCCCGGCGTCCTCCAGCTTGCCCAGGTTCTGGTAAGCCTTCAGGAAGACTTCCTGCGTCAGGTCCATGGCGTCCTCGCGATTGCCGACCAGCCGCAGCAGGTAGTTGTACAGGCGCTTCTCCCATCGGGACACCAGGAGGTTGTAGCCCTCGACGTCGCCGCCCCGGGCCCGCCGGACCAGGTCCCGGTCTTCGACTTCGCGAAAGATCAAACGCCGGCTCCTTTCCCTATGACGCTGGGGCGGAGCAAAAAGTCGGTCCCGCCTTCTCCGCTTTATTGTGGCGAAATCCGGACGCAAGCGGAAGCGACCCCGCGAAGGATGCGGAACAAATCGGGCGCTGCCGCGTATTCACCATTTGAAACCCTTCGACGCGGAACTATGACGAACGAGCGCAACAAGAGCAGGCGGCGCAGGCGGTGGATCTGGGTGGCGGTTGCCGTGCTCGTGGCGGGCGGCGCCACGCTCGGACTGAAAGCGGCCCTCACCCGCAACCACTCGGTTGATCCCTCCAAACTGGCGCGTGTCGAGCGGGGCGATCTGGCTCGCGTGGTGGTAGCGGTGGGCAAGATCGAGCCCAAGGCCAAGGTGGAGGTGAAATCCAAGGCCAGCGGCATCGTCAAGCAGATCTACGTGCATTACAGCGACTGGGTCAGGAAGGGCCAGGTGCTGGTCGAACTGGACAAGGAGGAGTTGCAGGCCCGCGTTCGCGAGGCGCGCGCCGCGTTGATGGCTGCCCAGGCGGCCGAGGAGGCCGCCATCGCCGCCTACGAGCGCAATCAGGTCGAAGCCCAAGGCCCGGATGTCCCCTTCCTCAAATCGAGCCTGGATCGCGCCCGCCGGCTCCACCAGCAGGGCCTCATCGCCAAGTCGGTTCTGGAGGAGGCCGATAAAGCCTATCAGATGGCCCTCAACCGGCAGATGACCGCGCTGCGCAACGTCTCGGTCAGCCGCGCCGAAGTCGCGCGCGCCAAGGCTCAAGTGGCGCAAGCGCAGGCCTTGCTCGATCGCGCCGAGGAAGATTTGCGCAATTCCACCATCGTCAGCCCTATGGATGGAATCGTGCTTTCGCGCGATATCGAGGTCGGCGACGCCGTCAGCTCGATTCTGGTGCTGGGTTCGCAGGCCACCAAGCTCTTCACCCTCGGCGATGTCAGCGAGGTATACGTGCTGGGCAAGGTGGACGAGGCCGATATCGGCAAAGTCTATCTGGGCCAGCCCGCGCGCATCGTCGTCGAGGCCTTCAAGGATCGCGCGTTCCACGGCAAGGTGACCAAGATTTCCCCGCTGGGCGTGGAAAAGGACAACGTGACGACGTTCGAAGTCAGGGTCTCGATTCAGAACCCGGGCGGCGAGCTGAGAGCCAACATGACGGCCAACGCCGAGATCATCCTCGAGGAGAGAAAGAATGTGCTGCTCGTCCCCGAGGCTGCGGTTCTTTACGATCGCAACCGGCAGGCCTTTCTGGAAGTGCCGGACCCCGCGTCGCCCGCCGGCCGCCGCCGCGTGCCCGTCAAGCTGGGTATCTCCAACGGCGTGAAGACCGAGCTGGCCACGGGCCTGCAAGAGGGAGACCAGGTGATCTTGCAGTAAGCGGCGCCATGGGATTCCGCGACCTTGTCGAGGATACGCTGCGGACGCTCTGGTCCCACAAGTTGCGCACGTTCCTCACCATGTTCGGCATCGCCTGGGGCATCATCTCGATCACCCTGATGGTGGCTGCCGGCGACGGCTTTCGCGAGGGACAGAAGCGCGTGGCCGAGAATTTCGGCAAAGACCTCATTATCGTGTGGGCCGGACGAACCAGCCTGCATGCGGGCGGCCTGCGCGCCGGGCGCCCGCTTCAGTGGGAAGCGGGCGATGATCAGATCGTTCAGCAAGAGGCCACCGCCTGCCGCTGGGTGTTGCCGGAGTTGGGGAACTCGCTCCCCGTGCACAGCAATTACAACAGCGGCACGCTGCTGGTGACCGGCTCGCTGCCGCCCTTCGCCGAGATCCGCACCATCCCGGTGGGAGAGGGCCGCTTTTACAACTGGGCGGATGTGGCCGATGGCCGGCGCGTCGCCTTCCTGGGCAGCGACGCCAAAAAACAACTGTTCGGCGCGCGGCCCGCGCTCGGCGACACGGTTTATCTGAACGGGTTGCCCTACACCGTCATCGGCGTGATGCAGTACAAGGAACAGGACTCCAGCTACGACGGCCGCGACATCAACAAGATCTTCGTTCCCTTCACGGCCGCCCTGCGCGACTTCCCCAACCGGCCGCCGCTGAAGCCCGCCAGCCTGGACCGTTTGCTGGTGACGCCGCGCTCGCTCGAGTTGCACGAAGCCTGCAAGTGGCAGGTCCGCCGCACGCTGGCCCGCCTGCACAACTTCGATCCGCACGACGAAGAGGCCGCCGGCATGTGGGACACCGTCGAGAACGCCAAGGCCTTCCGCCGGATGACCGACGGCATGAAGTACTTCCTGGGCGCCATCGGCCTGGTCAGCCTGCTGCTGGGAGGCATCGGGGTGATGAACGTCATGCTCGTGGCAGTGCGCGAGCGCACCCGCGAGATCGGCGTGCGCAAGGCCGTGGGGGCGACCTCGCGCGAAATCCTGCGGCTGTTTTTCCTGGAAACGCTGGTGGTCGTGTTCCTGAGCGGCGGCGCCGGCATGGCCGTCGCCTTCGGCATCTGCGCCCTTGTGAACCGGTTTCCCATGCCCCAGTATTTCGCGGGTCTGTTGGTGAGCTGGCAGACCGCGTTGCTGGCCTTTGCCTTGCTGGGGATGGTGGCCGTGCTCTCGGCGCTGTATCCCGCGCGCCAGGCCGCATCGGTGGATCCTATCGAGGCGCTTCGCTTCGAACCCGGGGGCTGAGGTGTTCCGGGAAGTCCTTCGCCAATCCTGGCACGCATTGCGCCGCAGCCCGCTGCGCAGCCTCCTGACCATGCTGGGCATCGTCTGGGGCGTGGTCGCCGTGTCCATCCTGCTCGCCTACGGGTCGAGCTTTCGCGGCGTGCTGGTGCGGTGTTTCGAGGCGTTCGGCAAGAGCGCCGTGGTGTGCTGGCCCGGACAGACCAGCGAACAGGCGGGCGGCGAGCGCGCGGGCAAGCGCGTGCGCTTCGAAAGAGCGGATCTGGAATTGATCCGCCAGGAGGCGACGCTGGTCAGGCAGGCCAGTCTGGAAACCGTGCGCTGGCTGGGTGTGACTTACGGCGACCGCCTGGTCAATACCGCGGTGCGCGGCGTCTATCCCGAGTATGACGAGATCCGCAACGAGATCCCCAGCGAGGGGCGGTGGATCAGCCACGAGGACTGGCTCGAGCGCCGGCGCGTCGTTTTCCTGGGAGGACGTTTGCGCGAGCGGTTGTTCGGCGGCAGGCCGGCCGTGGGCGAAACGGTGCGCATCCGGGGCGTGCGCTTCACCGTGATCGGGACCATGGAGCGCAAGCTCCAACTGAGCAATTACTTCACAAGCGACGATGACTCCTGCTGGATTCCTTACACAACCGCGGCCGATCTCTGGGATGCCCGCTACGCCGACGTCATGGTGTTCGCGCCCGTCCTGCCGCAATGGGAAGAGAAAGCCAAGGCGCAGGTGCTGGCCTTGATCGCCAAACGGCAGCGTTTCTCGCCCACGGATCGCAGGGCGATCGTCATGTACGGCCGGCAGGAGTTCCGTCCCGTCATTGACGGCATCACCATCGGGCTGCAGGCCCTGCTCGTGTTCATCGGCGTACTGACGCTGGGCATCGGCGGGGTGGGCGTGATGAACATCATGCTGGTGAGCGTGGATGAGCGGGTGCGCGAAATCGGCTTGCGCCGGGCGCTGGGGGCGCGGCGCAGTCACATTCGCACCCAGTTCCTGGCCGAAGCCCTCACGCTTACGCTCACCGGCGGCGTGGTGGGAATCTTGCTGGCGTACGCGGTGGCCGCGGGCGTGGGGGCGCTGCCCTTCATGGGGACGCTGTTCGAGGACACCTCAGGCAAGGGCGATATCCGGCTCGTCATCTCCCCGGCGATTGCGGCCGCCGCGGCGGCCATTCTGGTCGTAGTGGGCCTGTTGAGTGGTCTCGCGCCCGCCCTGCGCGCCTCGCGACTCGACCCGGCGGCGGCGTTGCGGTACGAATAAAGGCGATCGAAGAGTCTGCGCGGCAGGGGAGCGCCTGACCAGGTTTGCTACGCCCGCTGAGCCATCCTTGCATCCGCCGATGAGCGTGGCGCATCCATCAGGATGGTATGCGTCGAGTGATTTTGTCTTTGGCAGCCGCTCTGGCTCTGTCCGCCCAGAGCCTCCACGATTTCACCATGACCGCGATAGACGGCGCGCCCGCGCCCATGGCTCGCTTCAAAGGCAAGGTGGTGCTGGTGGTCAACGTGGCGAGTCGCTGCGGCCTGACGCCGCAATACGAGGGCCTGGAGGCGCTTTACCGCAAGTACAAGGACCGCGGCTTCGTGGTGGTGGGCGTGCCCGCCAACAACTTCGGCGGGCAGGAGCCGGGCTCCAACCAAGAGATCGCCGAGTTTTGCAAGCGCACTTACGACGTGACCTTCCCCATGATGGCCAAAGTGAGCGTCAAGGGCGACGACATGCATCCCCTGTACAGGTACCTGACCGCTGCCAAAGGGGGCGACATCCGCTGGAATTTCACCAAATTTCTGGTGGGCAAGGACGGCCGCGTCCTCGAGCGTTTCGAACCCCGAGTGGAACCGACGGCGCCCGAGCTGGTCGCGGCGATCGAACGCGCGCTGGCTCAGTGAATTCGCGGCGGCCCGCCTGCGAATAAGGCCGGCGGGACATTCGCAGGTCACCGTGGCCGCGCGCCCAGCCCCGGCCTCAGCGCAGCACCACCTGCACTTCGTTGCTCGCTGCGCCGCCGGTCTCCAAGCGCAGCGGCTGTCTGCCGGGGGGCAGCCCCTCGGGTACTTTGACGTTGATCTGGTACAGCCCGAGATAGCCGGGCGCCAGGCCGTGGTAAGTCACCTCGAACAACTCGCGACCGGCGACGAAAACCCGCGGCTTCAGGCGAGTCCAGCGCAATGCGCCGCCGGGAGCCTCCACGGCCCCTAACCCGGTGGCGTAAATCTCAAGGTAGTCGCCAGGCGCGGCGGGTCGCTGTGCGGTCGTGAAGGCCGTACCGGCGATGAGAACGGCAGCCGTCTGGTCAACGGGATGGAAAAAGATGCCCGGCGCGGTCGGCGACAGGCGGACCCGGACCGGATCGGAAGCGCCCAGCGGCGTGCGCACGACCAGCTCGGCATCGCCCTCGGGCATCTCCAGCGGGATCAGGAAATTGACCTGCCGGTCGCTCAACCACAGCAGCGGCACGGCGATTCCGTTGATCCGGACCTCGATGCCCGCCACCGAACGCGGCCAGGGATAGGGCGCGGCGTAGCGAAGGCCCGCCGCCAGATTGGCGCCGAATACGCTGGCCAGCGCGCCCGGCGCCAGCAACGGTTTGCCCGAGGCCGCGTTGACGACGCCGTCGGTTGCCACTGCCGGTTTGCCCAGGGCCGTGGCCACCGCGGCGGCGCCCAGCGCGGTGACGGTCAGCTCGTTGAGCGGATCGCGGCCGGGCGTCCAGCGGAAGCTCACGGCGCCGTTTTCATCCGTCACGGCCTCCGATGGCGAAACGCTGCCGCCGGCGGACGGAGTCGCCTGCACGCGCACGCCGGGGTAGGGCACGTAGTTTTCGTCCATCACGCGGACGACGATGGGATCGGGCAAAGGCCGGCCCGGCGTGGCAAGCTGTTTGTCCCCTGCCACGATGACCGGTTTAATGTCCGAGGGAGTCGCAGCGACGCGAATGCGCGTCCCCACCGTCTCGTAGCGCGTGTCCGCCGGTTCGATGAGCAGCTCTTCGACCCCGGCGCGCAGCCCGGTCAACTGGAAGCGCGCCTCGGTTGCGCCGGCAGGGATGCTCACGGTGGCAGGCACGCCGATCAGGTTGCCTGCCGCACGCAGCGAGATGGTGAGCGGGGCTTCTGCCGGCTTTTCGATGGCAATGATCACAGGAATCGCGCTGCCCTGAAACACGCCCGCGGCGGGGAAGGCCGATACGTGAAGCGCGCGTCGCAGCGTGGTCTCGATTTGCGCGCGTCCGCCGGCCGATTCGCGGTAATAGCCCTCGAACGTCTGCCGCAGGCGTTCCAGCTTCTGCAAGTCTTCGTCGGCAACCTGGAAACCTTTAGGTACGACCAGCAGGAAGGCCGCCCGGAATCGTCGCTGCGCCACGGTGTGATCGGGCCGGCGCGGTCCTTCGGCGGCAATGATGTCTTGCACGCGAACGTCGAGCCTCTGGCCGTTGAACGCTACGCCGCGTTGCGGGGAGCGATTGGCGGAGACCGTGGCGTTGGTGACCAGGAAAGCCGGCTCCACTTCCTCGGGCGCCCGGAGCCCCATCAGGTATTGGTCGAGCGGGGAATACTGCTCGGAGTTGCCGATGGTCAGGAAGCGCGGGCTGGCTGCTGGGCCGTCATCGCGAATGCGGTTGCCCTCCAGGTGCGAGGCCTCGGAGTTGAAGACGAAGCTCCAGTGGGCCAACTGGCGCCCGAGCATTGGGCGCGCGCCGGGATTCATGGGGTCCCGGATGCTGGCATAAGCCAGGAACAGGTGTCCCACCTCATGCGTCAGGATCGCGACCGTGGATTCGCGGCTGAAAGGACGCAAGCGATCCAGGGGCGCCAGCGGATCGGCCGGGTACTGGCTGAGCGGCCCCATGTTCACCACGGCTTTCAGGCGCCGGCGAGAGCCGAACTCCCGCCCGTAATCGCGCGGCGGATCGCCGATGCCCGTGACGTAATTGCGCACCGTGATCTCGTAGGCGACGGCCCCTTCGGCTGCACTGATCCCGAGAGCGTTGAAGACGACCAGGTAATCGTAAGCGTCCTCCTGCGCCTGCAAGAAAACCTGGGCGGCCGTGACGATGTCAATTTCCTGCGCCGTGCTGAAGCGCTCCAGGACGGCGGCCGCGAAACTGCGGCCCGCGTCATCCTGGCAAACGAAGCAGATCACCGCCGTTTCGCCTTGCAAACTGCCCGGCGCGATACCCACCACGGCGCTGGTGGAGGTGATGCCGCTGTAGGCGAACTCGATGCGGCCGTCGGGATAAAGCCGGATCTGAAAGGTTTGCAGCGGGCCGACGCCGAATTCGCGATATTCAGGAACCGTTACCCAGCTCACCACGAAGCGCTCCGGCGCCGCCAGCACGCGCACGCCGGGACCGGAAAGCGAGGGGTCCAGATCGCGGAACAGGCC